>Ga0210040_10000083_pt1 | contig 201693 bp, 189 predicted proteins | sample CryGeyCG12114_NA_FD_185462 | JGI IMG/M metagenome (GOLD analysis project Ga0210040, IMG submission 185462) | Groundwater microbial communities from aquifer - Crystal Geyser CG19_WC_8/21/14_NA (SPAdes) (version 2) | ecosystem: Environmental > Aquatic > Deep subsurface > Groundwater | place...
CCATCCAGACCAGCGGCAATTGCATCCGCAACATCAGCTCCGACCAGTTCGCCGGCGCCGCCGCGGACGAGGTGACCGACCCGCGCCCCTATGCCGAGCTGCTGCGCCAATGGTCGAGCTTCCACCCGGAATTCGTCGCCCTGCCGCGCAAGTTCAAGATCGCGGTGATCGCCAGTGAGACCGACCGCGCGGCGATGAAGCTGCACGATATCGGCATCCGCATCGTGCGCAATGATGCGGGCGAACTGGGTGCGGCGTTCTACGTGGGCGGCGGCATGGGCCGCACGCCGATGATCGCACCGCTGATCCGCGACTTCGTGCCGCTCGACCAGCTGATCACCTATTCCGAGGCGTGCCTGCGGGTCTACAACCGTTACGGACGGCGCGACAACAAGTACAAGGCGCGCATCAAGATCCTTGTCCACGAGATGGGCGCCGATGAGTATCGGCGGCAGGTCGAGGAGGAGTTCGCGCATCTGCTGGGCCAGGGCATCGAGCCGCCCTTCGCCGAGCTCGAGCGCATCCGCACCTATTTCGAGGATCCGGCCTTCAAGGACGGTCTTCCTGACGCAATCGACCGCTCGGACCCGGATTTCGCCCTGTGGGTCGATCGCAATTGCCACGCGCACAAGCAGCCGGGCTACGTCTCGGCCACGATCAGCCTGAAGCCGGTCGGTGGCATTCCGGGTGACGCCTCCGCCGCGCAGGTGCACCTGATGGCCGAACTGGCGCGCGACTACAGCTTCGACGAGTGCCGCGTCACGCATGCGCAGAACATCGTCCTGCCGCATGTGGAGAAGCCGCGCCTCTACGCGCTTTGGCAGACGCTCGAGGAGAACGGACTTGGCACGGCCAATCTGGACCAGGTCGGCGACATCATCGCCTGCCCGGGGCTTGATTATTGCAGCCTCGCCAATGCCCGTTCCATTCCGCTCGCGCAGAAGATCTCGCAACGCTTCGCCGCCAACGGCAAGGGCGACACGCTTGGCGAACTGAAGCTCAAGATCAGCGGTTGCATCAATGCCTGCGGGCACCATCATGCCGGGCACATCGGCATTCTCGGCGTCGACCGTAAGGGCCGTGAAAACTACCAGCTGCTGCTCGGAGGCTCGGAGGCGGAGGACACTTCGCTCGCCAAGATCACCGGGCCGGGCTTCGACGAGGACGGGGTGGTCGATGCCGTGGAGAAGGCCGCCGACATTTACCTCGCGCAACGTCAGGATGGCGAACGCTTCCTCGACACGTACCGCCGGATCGGCATGGAGCCGTTCAAGGAGGCGCTTTATGGCGCGTGAGGCGGTCTGGCCCGCAAACCCGCACGCCCTTTTCGAGCAGCACCGCTATTCGCCCGCGGTGCGCTCGGGCAATCTGCTGTTCGTCTCCGGCCAGGTGGGCGCGGGCCAGGACGGCTCGCCCGAGCCCGATCTCGAGCGCCAGGTCCAGCTCGCCTCTGACAATCTCAACGCCATTCTTATAGCGGCGGATTGCAGCTTCGAGGACGTGGTCGACGCGATGCTGTTCATCGTCGATCCGGAGAGCAATTTCGAGACCATATGGCCGGTGCTGCAGGCGAACTGGGGCGAGCAGCCCTACACGCCCGTGACCGCCGTCGGCGCAACCTGGCTCGGCGGGTTCGACTTCGAAAGCAAGGCCACCGCTCGCATTCCCGGGGAGGTACGCAATGGATGATACGCACCAGGCTGACATGGTCGGACGTGATGAAGTGCAGTTCCGCTTTCGCGACGATGCGATGGTGGACCATCCGGCCGTGACGGTGGATTCCTTTGTCGACCAGTCGAACGCGGCCGCGGTACGGCTGGAACCGAGTGACGACGCACGCGATCTGCTCGGCCATCTTGGCCGGCTCGGGCTTGTCGAGGTGAACTTCCCCGCCTTTACCGATGGGCGCGGCTATTCCGCGGCGCGCCTATTGCGCGAGGCCGGATATGAGGGCGAATTGCGCGCGGTGGGCGATGTGCTCATCGACCAGCTCGCCTATATGCGCCGCTGCGGTTTCGACAGCTTCGCACCCGATCGGCCGCTTGACGAGGCAGACGCCGAGGCCGCCTTTGCGCGCTGGCCATACGTCTATCAGCCGGCCGCCGACACCCATTCTCCGGAACGCTCCGGGGAGCCCTCGCTTGGGGGCGTACCCATCTGGACCCTGCGCCATGGCCGAAGCTGATCCGCTCGCCCGACCGCTGAACCGACAGCGCGACGTCATCGACACCGCGCCTGCCTACACGCAGGCCGATGCGGACGCGCTTAACGCGCGCTTCGCCGGCGTCGATGTGGTCACAATGCTGCGTGAGCTGCTCGCTGAGCACGCGTCCGATGGCGTTCTGGGCCGCGTTGCCGTGGTCTCCAGCTTCGGCACCGAAAGCGCGGTGCTGCTGCATCTGGTCGCGCAGGCCAATCCGAACGTTCCCGTGATCTTCGTCGATACGCTGAAGATGTTCAAGGAAACGCTCGACTATCGCGAGACGCTGGTCGAGCGGCTTGGCCTGACCAATTCCACCGTCGTCACGCCTGATCTGGCGGTGTTGGCGGGCAAGGACGAGAATGGCCTCAGGTGGAGCTGGGACCCCGACGGGTGCTGTGCCATCCGCAAGGTCGAGCCGCTCAAGCGCGCCAAGCAGGGCCTCGACAGCTGGATCTCTGGCCGCAAGGCGTTCCAGTCGGTCACCCGCGAGAACCTGCCGCGCTTCGAAGTGGAAGACGGTCGCCTCAAGATGAATCCGCTCGGCGACTGGACCAAGGACGATCTCGAGGCTTATTTTGCCGCGCACGACCTGCCGCGCCATCCGCTTGAGGCCAAGGGCTACCTCTCGGTCGGCTGCGAGCCGTGCACGAGCCAGGTGAAGCCGGGCGAGGATCCGCGGGCCGGGCGCTGGCGCGGCTGGGACAAGACCGAATGCGGCATCCACACACCGGGCGGTCTGGTAAGCGACACGGATGATTTGCCCCCCGGGTACGAACCGGCATTCTGACCGGCCCTAGCTGGATCAAGACAGCCACCGTGGCCGCGCATCTCGATACGCGACGCCCGCTGACGGCTGGGGCGTCTGCCCTCCATCGACATCGAGCGGTCCCTGCAGGATTGTGAGTTCGCCAGGTAAAACCCAGAAGGTTCCTTGCATTAAATGCAACAGCGCTTGCAGTTTTGGCGTTTGAGGAGACAGGCCGGCTTGGCCATAAGGAACAGGCCTTTCAGGCATCCTCTCCCAAACTATTCGGGCTCAGCCATTTGGCTGGGCCCTTTCTTTTTGCGCCGTTGGATGGAGGAGCGGGCAGGCCTAGAGCCAGCCTTCCGCTCGATACCAATCCGCCGTGCCCCGCAAGCCTTCGGGAGAGGCGATGCGCGGACTCCATAGACTTTCCGGCACCCGGAGCGCTCGGGAGCTCACCCAGTCGGGATGCACCATGTAGCGCGCCCGATCGGGTGTCAGCTTGGCCTTCTCGCCACGCAGCAGCCGCTCGAACCGTGCCGCCGCGCCTAGAAGCTGGCGCGGCACGGCGGGAGAAAGCACCTTGCGCCCGACGGCATTACCGATGGCATGGGCGAGGTCTGCGTGGTGCCAGCCCTCCTCTCGCCCGTCATCAGGCTCGAACACGCAGCCCGATACCTCCGCCCCGCCCGGCAGCACGGCCAAAAGCAGGCGCGCGAGATCCTCGACATGGATCAAAGATGCACGCCCCGCGGGCGGCATGGGTACGATGCCCCACTTGGCGGCCCGGAACAGCTGCAGGATCTCTGTGTCGCGCGGGCCGTAGATTGCGGGCGGACGGACGATGGTCCAATCGAGCCCGCTCGCCTGCACGATCCGCTCGCCCTCCCGCTTGGACTGGCCGTAATCAGACAATTGCGGCTCGCGCGCGGCAAGCGAGGATACGAGGACGAAGCGACCGGCCGAGGCGTTGCGGGCGGCCGTTACCAAGCGCTCGGTGCCGCGCACATTGCCTTCGATGAACCCACGCGGGTTCTGCGCGTTCACCACGCCGGCGACGTGCAGCACCGTTTCTGCGCCCTGCACCAGCCGGTCGAGCGCCGCCACGTCGGCAAGATCTCCGCCGACCCATTCCACACCGTCGCGCGGCGGCTGCCCACGGCGGGTCAGCGCACGAAGCTTCAGGCCGCTGCGCCCCGCCTCGTCGAGCACGGCCTGCCCCACGAAGCCGGTCGCGCCGGTAATTGCGATGGTCAAGGAAGCGCCTGAAGCAGGACAAGGTGATCGCGATGGATCACCGCCGAACGCGGCGCATAGCCAAGCAGCGCTTCGTGGTCCTCACTGCGGTGACCTTTTAGAAGCTCGATTTCGGCTGAGGAATATTCAACCAGGCCCTGCGCCACCTGCCGTCCGCCGGGCGCCCGCACGCCAACCGGCTGGCCGCGCCTGAATTCGCCCTCGATCGCAATGATCCCCGCCGCCAGCAGCGAATTACCTCGCCCAAGAGCGCGCACGCAGCCTTCGTCCACCGTCAACACGCCATCCATGCGCTGGCGGCCGCCGATCCAGATCTTGCGCCCGGCATCCTGGCGTTGGGGCAGGAATATGGTCCCGCGGTCGGTTTCGAGCGCATGTGCGATGGGGCGGTTATACGTGCCGTTGAGGATGGCCATCGCAATGCCGGCGCGCTCGGCCATCTCGGCCGCCTTGAGCTTGGAGGACATCCCGCCCGTGCCTACGCTCGAGCTCGATTCCGCGCTCGCCATGGCATGCACCTCCTCGGTGACACCGTCGATGCGCTCCTGCATTTCCGCATCGGGATGCGCAGGATTGCGGTCGTAGAGCCCATCAATGTCGCTCATCAGCGCCACCGCATCGGCATTGGCGGCAAGCGCCACGCGCACCGCCAGCCGATCGTTATCGCCGAAGCGCAGTCCCTCGGTGGCGACCGAATCGTTCTCGTTGACGATCGGCACCGCACCTGCCTTGAGCAGCCGCCCGATCGTCGCGGAGGCGTTCAGGTAGCGCCGCCGGTCTTCCAGATCATCGAGCGTCAGCAGCATCTGTGCCGCCTTGATGCCATAGGCGTCGAGCAGGGTAGCCCACAGGCTCGAAAGCGCGATCTGCCCCACGGCGGCGGCGGCCTGCTTGTCGGCCAAGCGCACGCCCCTGCCGAAGCCGAGGATAGCAGCCCCCATGGCGACAGCGCCCGAACTGACGACGATAATCTGCTGCCCGCGCTCGCGCGCCTCGTTGATCTCGCCCACCAAGGAAGCGAGCCAACCCTTTTTGGCCTGGCCATCGGGGCTCACCAGCAGCGCGGAGCCGATCTTCAGGACCAATCGCCTCGTCAGCGCGGGATCGAACAGGTGGGGGACGCTTTCGATACTCACGGGAGATATCTAGCGGGCCGGGCCGCCAATCTCAATCGAGGGGCGACCATTCTCCGTCATCGAGGCTCGAAATATACTCCTCGGGATCATCTTCCTGAGATTCGGGCGCCTCGGTCGCGGTTCTCTCGGGGAGGAAGGCCAGCACCGCATCGAGCAATTGCGTGATCCCCTTCCCGGTTGCACCCGAAATCGGAAATACGCGTGAGGCGCCTGCCTCCTTCAGCTCTGCAGCGAACGCCGCGACAAGTTCGGCGTCGGCAAGGTCCACCTTGTTGAGCGCCACCAGGCGGGGCTTGCCTTCCAGGTCTGCGCCATACGCCTCGAGCTCGCGCTCGATCACGCGCATGGCTTCGACCGGATCCTCGCCGCTAATGTCGACCAGATGGATGAGCACGCGGCAGCGCTCGATATGGCCGAGGAAGCGATCGCCGATGCCCGCGCCGTCAGCCGCGCCCTCGATCAGCCCGGGAATATCCGCCAGCACGAACTCGCGAGCCTTGTGCTCGACCACGCCCAGCTTGGGGACGAGCGTGGTGAACGCATAGTCGCCCACCTTGGCACGGGCGTTGGAGACAGCGTTGATGAAGGTGGACTTGCCGGCATTGGGCAGTCCGACGAGCCCCGCATCGGCGAGCAGCTTGAGGCGCAGCCAGAGCCATAATTCCTGCCCCGGCTCTCCCGGCTGGTGCTGGCGGGGGGCGCGATTGGTGCTGGTCTTGTAGCTGGCATTGCCCCTGCCTCCCAGCCCGCCCTCGAGCAGCACGACGCGCTGCCCGGCATGCGTGAAGTCGATGACCACTTCCTCGCGCTCGTCATCAAGCACCTGGGTGCCCACGGGCACCTCAATTATGAGGTCGTCGGCGCTCTTGCCGGTACGGTCCCTGCCCATGCCGTGGCCGCCGCGCTTGGCTTTGAAGTGCTGCGAATAGCGGAAGTCGATAAGCGTGTTGAGCCCGGGCACCGCTTCGAACACGATGTCCCCGCCCTTGCCGCCATTGCCGCCATCCGGCCCGCCATATTCAATATACTTCTCGCGCCGGAAGCTGACAGCGCCGGGACCGCCCGCACCCGAGCGCACAAAGATTTTGGCTTGATCGAGAAAATGCATGGGCTGCCAGATAGGCGCGTCACGGGCGATGCGCCAGTGACCGGTTTTCAAGCCACCCTATGCACCGCGGGCAAAGTGGTGCGCCGAGCAATCCGCGCGATCCATTGCGACGTGTCAGGCGACGCGGAGATGGCACTAGCGGCGCTCAAACTCCGCTGAGTCGGAGACTAACAGTGGTTGGTCGCCAGTTGCCCCCCGCGCCCTACCCCGCGAGCCCACTCGGCCCCTTACCTGGTGGAAACTGGTGGAGCCGAGGGGGATCGAACCCCTGACCTCGTCATTGCGAACGACGCGCTCTCCCAGCTGAGCTACGGCCCCGTCCCGTCTCGCGGCGGGGTGGGTCCCGCCGAAGCGCTGGCCTCTAGCGAAGTGACCGGTTGCTGGAAAGAGGAAATCGAGCCGTCACCAGCACGTAGCCTCGCCCCCGCAAATCGGCGGCGCAAATCGGTCGGCACATCACTCTTCCTGCGCTTCGCTGCCCGCTTCGGCTACAGGCTGCACGACCGGTTGCGAGACACTGTCCTGCGGCACGTTGATCACCGGGACCATGACCCCGGTCGCGGGATCGAACACCGCTCCGACGGGTTCCGGCCCGCCTTCGAGCAGGCTTGCGGCAACGCCGGCGCCGTTCCTGCCCGGCCCGTAGATTGCGACGTAGCCAGGCTGGGAGGCACCGTATTGCGCACCGTACTTGCGGTCCCATTCGCCCGACAACGTCTCATACTCGGCATATTCGCCGAAGAACTGGCGGAAGGCACTCTCGTAGCGCGCCAGGCTGGACTGGGCGAAGACCTTCGGGTCGGCCGGCGGGGTCAGTAGCGATTCGTTGGCAACCTGAAGTGCCGTGTCGCAGAAAACCCGACGCGCGCCGGGCATGGCGAAATAGTTGTAGACCTGCGTCATGCGTGCCTCACGCGCGCGGATCGCATCGCGCTGCGTATCCGCCTGCTGACGGAATGAGCGGTCAAGCTCGCGATTGGCCGAAGTCAGCTCCTTGCTGAAGCGCTCGAGGAACGCGCCGTAAGACTGCGTGATCGGCGCATATTGCTCGCCATTGCAATTGAGCGCGGCGACGTTCCAGCCCGAGCGGAAGTGCCACAAGGTTTCATCTTCGGTGAGGCCGGTATTGACCGTGTGCCACTCGCCTGCCGAGAGGCGGACCGGCATGGACATTTCGTATGGCGCACCGGCAGGCGGCAGCGGCCGGTACGGGATCGCCTCAACCACCAATGGCGGCGGAGGGGGAGGCGGAGGTGGTGGTGGCGGTGGTGGCGGCGGCGTGGCGCAAGCGGCCAAAGTGGCGAGGCCGGCCACAAGGGCCAACCGCCTGAATCCATCACGAAAAGACGATGACATGTCGCTTGAGCGTCCTTCAGTCGCAGCTAGCCCGCCTATCGGCCGCCAGTGCTTGCTACCCCATTAAGCGACATCAGTAGCGGGAGCGCCGAACAAAGAAAATGCCCGGCGCGCACACTATGCACACCGGGCATCTCTTATCCGCTTGCGCGCCTGCCCTAAGGCTACCGCTTAGTCCCGGTTGGCGCCCATGAAGCGCAGCAGGAACAGGAACATGTTGATGAAGTCGAGGTAAAGCGACAGCGCGCCCATCACAACCATCTTGCCGAGCGGATAGGCCGCAGCCACGCCCGGATTGGTGACCTTCATCTGCTGGATATTCAGATAGTCGTTCTTCAGCCGCTGCGTGTCATATGCGGTCAGCCCGGCAAAGATGAGTACGCCAATGAAACTCACCGCCCACATCAGCGCCGCCGACTGGAGGAACATGTTGATGAGCGAGGCGATGATTAGGCCGATCACGCCCATGATCAGGAAGCTGCCCCAGGCCGAAAGGTCCTTCTTCGTGGTGTAGCCAAACAGGCTCAGGCCCGCAAAGGCGCCAGCCGTCGCAAAGAAGGTCGCCGCGATGGAACCACCCGTATAGACGAGGAAGATCGTCGAGAGCGACAGGCCCATCAACAGCGCAAAGCCCCAGAACAACGCTTTCAGCGTACCTTCGGAAAAGCGGTTCTGGCCAAAGCTCATCGCGAACACAATCGCCAGCGGCGAGAGCGCAACCAACCACATCAGCGGCCCTTGGGCGAACTGATATGCGAGGCCGGACCGCGCCGTCATCAGCGCGACCACGCCCGTCAGCAGCACGCCCGAGGCCATGTAATTATAGATCGAGAGCATGTGTTGGCGCAGGCCCGCATCGTAGGTCGTGCGCCCGGCAACGTCCCCCCGGTTGGCCGGCGACGCACCGAAGCCCGTGCGGGTCGCTCGGTTGTCGTTCCAGTTTGCCATGTGATCCCAAAACTCCGTTTGTCGGCCCACCATTCGGGGCCGTTCGAGTGTCAATATCGGCAATCGGCCCTGATTTTTCAAGCAAAACCGGTTCGCGTGGTTAACGCTCCAGACGCTTGCTAGTTGCGCGCCTCGACGGCCATTTCCACGCTCCGGTCACGAGCCGCGCGCAGCGTCCGTTCCATGAGCCGGCCGATCGCGTCGCCCTCGTCCAAGATGTCGAGCCCGGCGCGCGTCGTCCCGCCAGGACTGGCAACCTTGTCGGCAAGCACGCCGGGATCGTCGGGCGATGCGGAGGCAAGCGCCGAGGCACCCTCCACCATGGCGGTGGCGATGCGCATCGCCTGATCTCCATCCAGGCCGAGCTCGCGCGCGCCCCGCGCCAGCGCGGCGATGAAGCGGTAGACAAAGGCGGGGCCGCTGCCCGCCAGCGCGGTGAAGAGGTCGAAATCCGCTTCTGCTATCCATTCGGCCGTGCCGAGCGGGGCCATGAAGGCCTGCAGCTCATCTTGCTGCGTCTGGTCGAGGCCGGTGGCGGCCAGACCGACGGGCGACTTGCCGATGGCGACCGACAGGTTCGGCATGATCCGGACCGCACCCGCCGCGCGCGGAAACCGCGTCATCAACGTATCGAGTTGCACGCCAGCAAGGATGGAGAGGACGACGGTTCCGGGCCCGGCCAGCGGTTCGATGGAAGGCGCGACATCGCCCAAGATCTGCGGTTTGATACCCACCAATATGGCATCGAACTGCCCTTCACGCGGCATCGCGGTAAGCGCGGTCACGCCCGCGGCATAGCTGCGGGGCTTGGGATCGAAGATGGTGAAAATGCCCGGTGGGACGCCCTTGGCGAGCCAGCCCTCCAGCATCGCCCCGGCCATGTTGCCGCAGCCGACGAACAATATCTTCTCGATCGGCATTGCCCGACTCCTACGCTTCGCCGGCCGCATCCACCAGCGCCGCGTCGAGCGCTTCGCTCGGGGACTTGTCGCCCCACAGCACGAACTGGAATGCCGGATAGAACCGATCGCACTCGGCAATGGCGGATTCGACCGCCAGCTGCGCCATTGCCAGGCCGAGCGTGCCATCTTCGCCCAGCATGATGCCATGGCGGTATAGCAGCACGCCCCCCTGCGACCAGATCTCGAAATGGCCGAGCCAAACCTGCTCGTTGATCAGCGTAACGAGCTCGTTGGCCTCGCGCCGCTTGGCGCTGGGCACGCGGATATCCGGCAGGCACAGGAGTTGCAGCACGTTGTCTTCCGCACGCCACACGCCACGCAGCTGGTAAGTCGTCCAGCTGCCCGGGATCTCGCCCGAGATCTCCTCGTCGCCGACATATTCGTAGGTCCAGCCATGCGCGTCGAACAGCGCCGCCAGCATTTCGACGGGCGCCGCATCCTCGGCCTGGTCCATGTCCTCGCGCCTGGCATTCATGATGTGCAAACCTGTCCGCTCCGTTCTCGATCCTTGGCGTTTCCTGCCGCGCAGCGGGGCCTCTTGGCAACGCGAAGCGCGGATGCGGCGGGGCAAAACTCTGCTGGCCTGTTGGCAAGCTGTGCACAAGTCAGGGCAAAAATGCGGGACCGGGCGGTAAAAACGCCGGCGGGCACTCAGGGGATGGGCATCACCCGCTCGCCATTGCCACTGGCGAAGATAAAGCTGTCCACGCCGCCGACCTTGAGCCGTGTCACGAATTCCTGCGCCTCGGCCTCTGTGGGGAAGGGTCCCGTGACCAAGCGGTTATTGGCGCCCCATGCGGCGAAAAAGGCGTCACGCCCGTCGAGCAGCCCGCCCGCCTCGCGCACCTTGCGTTGCCAGTCCCACCGAAACTTCGACACATCCTGCCCGGTCGCCAGCTGCACCCAGTGGCGGCTCGGATTGATGGTCAGTTGCCGCGGCGGCGGCTCCGGTTCCGGTTCCGGTTCCGGTTCCGGCGGCAGATCGCGCGCGGGCACGATGCGGGTGATGTCCACTGCATCGGGCGAAACGGGGCCGCGCACCGGGCTTGCGGGCATTTCGAAATCGGCAAAGGCAGCCTCGAGACCGAGCGGAGCCTGCTCCGGAACAACTGCCGCTGGCGGGGGAGAGACCATCGCAGCGTCTCGCCGGGCTGCGAAGGGATCGACAGCCGCGATGGCGACGGGTGCGGGCTCGGGATCGCTCACTGGTGCAAGCTCGTCCTGGTTAGAAGCCACCGCTACTGGTGCCGATGTGGCCAGCGAAGGCGCAGGCTCCGCAACAGGCGCATTGTTGGCGTCCAGCGGCGGCAGTTCGGCGACCGGAGGATTCTCCACAGCCGCAAGCACCGTCCCGGTCGGCCCCAGGGGGGCACCGCCCGGGATCAGCCGCGAATCGGCATCCGGCTGCGGCGGTATCGCAGCTGGCGTGCCGCCAGCGAATACGGCGATTTCGGGCGGGTCGCGGCCAATCTCCGCAGTGGGCGGGAAGGCGCCGAAATTGGCAGCCGCAGCCTGCTGCGCCCGGGTGAGCCGGGGCATGTATTGCAAATAAGGCGCGAGCCGCCGAGCAATGCGCGCTGGCAGCCTGGTTTCGGCGATGGAGACCGCCTCATCGGGCTTCCCGTTGATCGCCAATGCAAAGGCGCGGGTGCGAAAAGCCGCCAAATCCTGTGCCTGGAGCAGCGGCAGCAAGGTCGCTTCGGAAGCTGCCGCATCTCCGGCAATGGCGTAGCTGAGCGCCAGCCTCCGCAGGATCTCCTCATCCCTGGCCTGGGCAAGCGCCTCACCGTAGAGCCGCTGCGCAAGGGCGTTCATGCCGACGAGATCATAAGCGAGGCCACGCTGCGCCGCATAGGGCGCCATCCCCTCGCCAGTCTGCTGCGCGCGGTCGAACAGGCGCAGCGCTCCGGGCGCGTCTCGTCGTGCGAGCGCGACGCCGCCCAGGCCCGCCAGCACTCGACCATCAGCAGGCGCGAGGGCCTGCGCCCTTTCGAAGAAACCTTCGGCCGCGTCGACATTGTTCAGGCGGAGTGAAGCCCGCCCGGCATCGAGCAACGCCATGAGCGAATACGGATCACGCGAAAGCCGCTGCATCGCCTCGCTGAGCTCGGCGGCCGCGGGGTCGGGGAGCGCCTGGACAATTGCCTGCGCCCAGGCAGGCCGCATGGCCAGCGGCCCAAACGAGGCGGTCACGATCAGCGCCGAGCCGACAAAGCCGGCCGCGTTCATGCTAAGTCGAACGGACATGCGCCTGCCTCTGGACTCGTCAGGCTGAACCACGAGCGAATGGCCTCCCGCGCCTCCGCGCCACGCAGCTCCCGGCCGCAGAGCGCGAGGCCGCCGTGCCGCTACTGATTGTTCTGGCGCCCGAGAAAACGCGGGATACGCATGGACGAGCCGCCTTGTGCATCCTGATCGTCCTCGGGCGGATTGCTGCGCGTCATGTTCGCCATGCGCTCGAACAATGTGCTGCCGACAGACGCGGCAGGCTTGGCCGGCCGTTCACGCGCGACGCTATCCTCATTGGCCGCCCCGTGGGCGATCCGCGTGCGCGGTGCCGTATCGGCCGGCTGGGCGGCCTCCTCGTCGAGCAGCAGCTCGTCCTGCCCACGCGTCTCGGCTGCTGCCGGGATAGCGGGCGCCTGGATCTCCTGCGTGAGCTCGAATGTGTCTTCCGCCTCGGCAACGTCACCCTCGCCATGCGACGGGCCGAACCCGTCTGCCTCGTGATTGGCATAGACGCTGTCGTCGGTCGCATCAGGAAGGCGGCCTGCCTCGGCCTTTCCCGGCTCCGGCGTCCGCTCGGCATCGAACCGCGCGAAGGAGAAGCCGTGCTCGCGCGCCGGCGCTGCGGGCTTTGCGCCGCCGGCCGGCTCTGCAGCCGCGGCGCGCTGCCCGGCGGGCGGGCTGGAAGGACGTTCGGGAGTGACCGACGGCCGCTTCGGACCGCGCGTGGAGGACAGGTCGATGCGCGGCGCCTGCGGACGTGCTTGCTGAACCTCGGCCTCGATCCCGGTAGCCACGACGGACACGCGGATGCGCCCCTCGAGTTCGGGATTGAACGCCGAACCCCAGATGATGTTTGCGTCGGGATCGACCAGCTCGCGAATGTGGTTAGCCGCCTCGTCCACCTCGAGCAGCTTCATGTCCTCGCCACCGATGATCGAAATGATCACGCCCTTGGCGCCCTGCATGCTCACACCGTCCAGCAGCGGGTTGGCAATGGCACGCTCAGCTGCCTCGAGCGCGCGGTTCGGGCCCTCGCCCTCGCCGGTACCCATCATGGCCTTGCCCATCTCGTTCATGACCGAGCGGATGTCGGCGAAGTCGAGATTGATGAGGCCCGGCATGACCATCAGGTCGGTGATCGAGCGGACGCCCATCTGCAGCACCTCGTCCGCCAGCATGAAAGCCTCCTTGAAGGTGGTCTCTGCCTTGGCGACGAGGAACAGGTTCTGGTTTGGGATGACGAGCAGCGTGTCGACGTGCTTCTGCAGTTCCTCGATGCCCGCCTCGGCCGAACGCATCCGGCGCGTGCCCTCGAACAGGAACGGCTTGGTGACCACGCCCACGGTGAGGATGCCCTTGGCGCGCGCCACTTCGGCGATCACCGGCGCGGCGCCCGTGCCCGTGCCGCCGCCCATGCCGGCCGCGATGAACACCATGTTGACTCCGTCGAGCGCGCGCTCGATGTCGTCCACCGTCTCCTCTGCCGCCGCCCGGCCAACCTCCGGTCGCGAGCCGGCGCCCAGGCCCTGGGTGATTTCCGGACCCAGCTGGATGCGGTGCTCGGAAATGGAGCTGTTGAGCGCCTGCGCATCGGTGTTGGCGACGATGAAGTCGACACCCTCGATATTGGCCTCGATCATGTTGGCGATTGCGTTGCCACCTGCACCGCCTACGCCGATGACGGTGATGCGCGGGCGGAGTTCCTCGACCGAGGGAGGTCCGATATTGATACTCATGTCTAAGCTCTCCTGGGGAGCGTCAGTAATGTCTTCAGTGCGGCTTCTGCCACAAGGCATAAACCGTATTAAGAGCGGGCGCTATATATCCACACCATTAGCGGCCCGAAGCGCCTGCCCCAACCGCGAAGACGCGGCTAGAAGTAGTCCTTCATCGCAGTCCAGACACGGCGTACCGCCTTGAGACCGGTGGGCCGGTGGACAAGCGTGTAGCGCGACCCGAACGAACGGATGTCGACCGGGTCCTGCGCCGCATAGAGGACGATCCCTGCGAGCGTGGTAAAACCCGGCACGGCATGCGCCTCGGGCAGTCCGTGCATCGCTGGTGGGCGGCCGATCCGCACCGGCGCGCCGAGCACGCCCTGTGTGTAGTCGGCAAGACCCGCCAGCTCCGCCCCGCCACCGGTCAGCACGACCTGGCGACCGCGCGCTGCTTTGGAGCGAACGGCAAAGCCCATGCCTTCGAGCGCGCGGGCGACATCGCCCATCATCAAGTCGAGTTCGGCGGTAATGACCGAGATCAGCTCCGCCCGTGCCACCGTGACCGGGCTCTCGGCACCGTGCGGCGCTGCGCCGGAGCCCTCACCGGCCTTTTCCTCGTTGGGCCCGGCGACGGGGATCATCTCCCGGTTGTCCGCCGGGCTGGCGACGGCCGAGCCCGACACGCATTTGAGCCGCTCGGCCTGCGAGGGGCGGATGCGCAGCGCGCTGGCAATGGCATCGGTTATGTCGGCCGAGCCGCGCGGTATGGTAGCGAACCCGGTCAGCATGCCGCCCGCATGGACCGAGACGTTGGTCACCTGCGCGCCGAACTCGATCAGCGCCACGCCAAGATCGCACTCCTCCTCGCTCAGGCAGGCATGCGCCGAGGCGAGCGGCGAGGCGACGATGCCTTCGATGTCGAGATGGGCACCCTGCACTGCTTCGGTGATGTTGCGGATGGGGGCGCTGTCGGCGCGCATGACGTGGATGTTCACGCCCAGCCGCTCGGCATGAAGGCCCTTGGGGTTGGCGACACCGTCCGCCCCGTCGAGGAAGTAGCAGGCGGGCTGCGCGTGGAGCACGGTGCGCCCATCCGGCTCGAGCGCGCCCTGCGCGGTAACGAGCAGGTGCTCGATGTCCTCCTCCTCCACCCGCCGGCCATCCATGTCGATCTCGACCGGGTTGATGGCGCTCGCCAGGCCCGCGCCGGAACAGCCGATCCACACCGAGGTGAGGCTGGTGCCGGCCAGCTTCTCTGCCCGCTCGATCGCGTCGCGCACCGCGTGCGTCGCCGCCGCCATCTCGGTGACGTAGCCGCGCTTGATCCCCTTGGCCGCGCGGTGCCCGCTGCCCAGCACCGTCAGCTCGCCGCTCTCGGTTACCCCTGCGATCATCGCCGAGATGCGGAAGGAGCCGATATTGACGGCGGCGATCACGCGCTCAAGGCGCGGCTGGTCTGGATTGCTGCCGGTCTTGCGTTGCGGAGCGAACATCATGTGCCTTCCTGGGTGAGAGCGGCGCGGGCTTCTTCGGCGCGGCCGGGCACGCGCAGGTACATCCGCTCGGGGCTGCGCATGTCGAAAGCCGCCACCCGGCCGCCGATCAGGCCATTGCTCCCGTCAAGCTGGGCGAAGCTCTTGAGCGCAGCCGCAGCACGGTCTTCGCCCTGGGGCAAAGCGAGGCTCTGCCCGGTGCCGAAGGTCAGGTTCCAGCGCCTGCTGCCGACCCATTCGGCTTCGCGCACATGCGGCCTGAGATCGGGCGCTGTATCGAGCAGCCGCTCAAGATCGCCAACCTGCTCGGGCGCCCCTTCTCCTTCTACCAGCAGCATCCCGGCAGCACTGCGCACGCGTTGGAGCCGGTGGCCATCGCGATCGATCAGCATCAGCCGCCCTGCCTCGCGCAGCACGGCGTGCGGCTCGCGCTCGACGATATCGATGATGAGGCCGTCGGGCAACTGGCGCGCCACGCGGGCGTCCTGGACGTAAGGCAACGCGAGCAGCGACTGGCGCAAGGCCGGCAGATCGAGCTCGGTCATCGCACGGTTGCGCTCGCCGAGCACACGCTCGTAGACGGCCAGCTCGTTCATGCGCTCGACGCCGCGCACTTCCACGCGGCGCACCTCGTAGCCCGATGCGGCCGCCGATTCGGCGATGCGCGTGCGGACCATGTCGGTTACGCCGGCAAAGACCGCCACCCCCAGCGCCAGCCCCAATGCCGCCAGCAGGATCAGCGTGGTGAAGACTTTGTGCCATTGCTCCTCGGTCAGCGGCAGCATGCGCGCCAGCGTATCGACCAGCGATCCGCCACCGCCGCGCGAACGGCCGCCTGCACCCTGCCGGCGCGATTGGCGGCGCACGCCCTTCGCCTTGCGGGAGATCGTCTCGGCCATCAGCGCGCCTCGATAGGCGGCATGCGACCGAAATGCACCAGCGCATCGGCGATGATGATCTCGACGAGATCGGGATAGGCGATGCCACAGGCCCGCGCCTGCTCGGGCACCAGGCTGAGCGGCGTCATGCCCGGCTGGGTGTTGACCTCAAGCAGGAACAGGCCATCCTCCCCCTGCTCGTCATCCCAGCGGAAGTCGGCGCGGCTGGTGCCCCGGCAGCCCAGCAGCTTGTGCGCCTTCAACGCATGGTCGAGGCACAGCCGCTCGATTTTGGGCGGAATACGCGCCGGGCAGACATGCTCGGTCATGCCGTCAGTGTACTTGGCGATGAAGTCGTAGAATCCCGACTTTGGCACGAGTTCGGTCACCATGAGGGCCCGGTCGCCCAGCACTGCCGTGGTCAGCTCTCGTCCGCGAATGTAGGGCTCGGCCAGCAGCGTGGGGAATTGCTGCCAGGGCCCTTCGGCATCGGCGCGGATCGGCTTTCCTGCGTTGCTGTCCTCGGTGATGATCGCCACGCCTACCGAAGAGCCCTCGTTGACGGGCTTGAGGACATAAGGCCGCGCCAGCGGGTCTCCTTCGAACAGCTCGCTGCTCTTCACGATGCGACCGCCCGGCATGGGAATGCCATGCGGGACCAGCGCGTGCTTGGTCAGTTCCTTGTCGATCGCGATGACCGAGGTCGCGAGACCCGAATGGGTATAGGGCACGCCCATCAGGTCCATCATGCCCTGCACCGTACCGTCCTCGCCGGGCACGCCGTGCAGCGCGTTAAACACCACGTCGGGCGCAGCCTCGGCGATCCGCCCGGCAACGTCGCGCCCCATGTCGATCCGGGTAACCCGGTGGCCCTTGCCTTCGAGCGCATCGGCCACGCCCTTGCCGGACATGAGCGAGACCTCGCGCTCGTTCGCCCAGCCACCCATGAGGACGGCGATATGAAGGCGGGGGAGATTGCTTGTGTCACTCATGGCCGCCCAACCCGCTTGATCTCCCATTCCAGCGCCACGCCCGTCTTCTGCGATACCCGGCGGCGCACTTCCTCGCCCAGCCCCTCGATGTCGGCGCTGGTGGCATGGCCGCGATTGATAAGAAAGTTGGCGTGCTTCTCGCTCACCTGCGCGTCGCCCAGCGCGAGGCCACGGCAGCCCGCCTCGTCCACCAATTGCCAGGCCTTGCGCTCACCCGCACCATCGGAGCGCGGGTTCTTGAAGGTCGAGCCACCGGTCTTCGTCCTGAGCGGCTGCGAGGCCTCGCGCTCGCGGGCGATGCGGTCCATCTCGGCGCCGATCGCCCTGGGATCGCCTTTCGCGCCGCGAAATCGTGCGGCTACCACGATCGCCCCATCGGGCAGCTTCGAGTGCCGGTAAGTGTAGCCAAGGTCCACGGCGGGGATGGTCACGCATTCGCCGCCAGCCATCACCACGTCGCAATCGACCAGAATGTCGGCCACCTCGCGGCCATAGGCGCCGCCGTTCATGCGCACGAAGCCGCCCACCGTCCCCGGGATGCCGCGCAGGAATTCGAGCCCGGCGATGCCCGCGTCGCGCGCTGCCGAGGAAACCAGGATGCCGCTCGCCCCGCCGCCGCATTCGAGCATGCTCTCGCGCCGCACCTCCACGCTGGCGAAGGGCTTGCCCAGGCGCACGACGATGCCGGGTATGCCGCCATCGCGCACGATGAGATTGGAGCCCAATCCCAGCGCCATCACCGGCGTGTCATCCTCGAGCGTGGCGAGGAAGGTGGTGAGGTCGTCCATATCCGCGGGCTCGAACAGCCAGTCGGCCGGGCCGCCGCTCTTGAACCAGACGAGCTTGTCGAGCGGCGCCTGCGGGGTCAGCCGGCCACGCACGGGAGCCGGATCGAAGACGGGCGCATGGCCGGTCTCCTCTTCCGAGCCGGGCGCGTTGGTGCCGAAGGAGCATCCGCCGAACTGCATGGAGCCGCTCATGCCGCCTCCGCCCGCGCCACGTCGCCCGCAAGCCGCGCTGCCCATTGGGTGATATCGCCCGCGCCAAGGCATACCACCATGTCGCCGGGCTCCACCAGGTCGGAGAGCCGCGCCGCGAGATCGGCCGGGTTCTCCACCTCCATTGCCGCGCGATGGCCGCGCGCCTTCAGCCCGGCGACCAGCGCTGTGGAATCGATCCCTTCGATCGGCTCTTCCCCGGCGGTGTAGACGGGCGCGGCGAAGACCATGTCGGCATCGGTGAAAGCGCCCTGGAAATCGGCAAGCAGGTCACGCAGCCTCGTATAGCGATGCGGCTGAACCACCGCGATCACCCGCCCTTCGCCCACATTGTCGCGTGCGGCGGCCAGCACCGCGCGGATTTCGACCGGGTGATGCGCGTAATCGTCGATCACCTGCGCGAAACCGCTGCCCACGGCAATGCGACCCACCCGGCTGAACCGCCGGCGCACACCCGAGAATTGCGCGAAGCCGGCGCGGATGGTCTCGTCACCGCAGCCCATCTCAATGGCAACCGCTATCGCGGCGAGCGCATTTTGGACATTGTGACGGCCGGGCATCGGTAGCTCGATGCCGGCGATGGTCCGCTCCGATCCGTCGCGCATGCGCCAGACCGCATCGAAGCGGCTTCCGGTGCCCGTAGCGGCGACATCGGCGGCCGAAAGATCGGCATGGGGGGAAAAGCCGTAGGTGACCACCCGCCGGTCACGCACCGCGGCGATGGCATTCTGCACCTCGGGATGGTCGATGCACAGGATGGCCGCGCCGTAGAACGGCACATTCTCGATGAACTGGACGAAAGCCGCCTTCACCGCCTCGAACGAGCCGTAATGGTCGAGATGCTCGGGATCGATATTGGTGACCACCGCGATCGTGCCGTCGAGCCGCAGGAAGCTGCCGTCGCTCTCGTCGGCCTCCACCACCATCCAGTCCGACGTGCCGAGCCGGGCGTTCGAACCGTAGCTCTCGATGATGCCGCCATTGATGACCGTGGGATCGATCCCGCCCGCATCCAGCAACGCGGCCACCATGCTGGTCGTGGTGGTCTTGCCGTGCGTGCCGGCGACCGCGACCGTCTGCTTGAGGCGCATCAACTCGGCCAGCATCTCGGCGCGACGGACTACGGGGATGCGTGCCTCGAGCGCGGCGGCGACCTCCGGATTGGTGCGACGGACAGCGGTGGAGGTGACCACCACCGCCGCATCGCCCAGATTGGCGGCGTCGTGCCCGATCATCACGCGGATGCCACGCGCGCGCAGGTGCTCCACGCTCGCGCCCTCGACTACGTCGGATCCCTGCACACAATAGCCCAGATTGTGCATCACTTCGGCGATGCCCGACATGCCGATCCCGCCAATGCCGACGAAGTGAATGGTGCCGATGTCGGTGCCGATAGCCTTCATGGCGCGATCGCCCCCAGCACCATTTCTCCGATTGTCGCGGCAGCGCCGCCGCCGGCGGGGATGGCCTGCACCGCAGCGTTGCGAGCGGGCGCGTTGCCCACGCGGATCACGTCCTGCACCGGCGCCGCGCCAAAGCTTTCGACAAGGTCCGCAAGCTTTTCAGCCGCATCGGGCCGGCCGCAATTCCACGCGGCATGCGCGGCCGCCGCGAGGTCCTCGGGCGCATGCGCCATCTGGGCCATTGCGAGGGCCAGCGCTTCGGGCGTGAAATCGTGCTGGCGGATCGAGCGCGCGCCGCCCGCCGCCACCACCTCGCGCACATTGGCGGCCTGGTGATCATCAGTGGCGATAGGCAGCGGCACGAGGATGGCCGGGCGTCCAACGGCGGTGAGCTCAGCGACGGTCGAGGCGCCTGCGCGCCCGATGAACAGGTGCGCATCGGCGAGCCGGGCTTCCATATCCTCGAAATACGTCGCCAACTCGGCCGGGATCCCGTGCTCGGCATAGAGCGCGCGAACCGCCTCGATGTCCTCGGGCCGGCATTGCTGGGTAACCTGGAGACGCGCGCGCAAATCCGGTGCAAGTTGCGAGAGACCCTGCGGCACGATTTGCGAGAGCACGCGCGCGCCCTGGCTGCCGCCGGTCACCAGCACCCGCAGCAGGCTTTGTGCGGTGAAGGCCGGGTAATCCTGATCCCGCAGCGCCAGCACGGCGGGACGAACCGGATTGCCCACCAGATGCACCTTGGGCTCGTGCTTGCGCGCCAGCCGGTCGACGCGCGGATAGGCCGTGGCAATCGCATCCACCCGCCCCGCAAGCAGGCGATTGACGCGTCCCAGCACCGCGTTCTGCTCGTGGATCACCGCCGGGACGCCGGCCGCGGCGGCAGCGAGCAAGGCTGGCAGCGCGGGATAGCCACCGAATCCCACAACGGCGCTCGGCGCGAAATCGCGATAGAGCCGCCGCGCGAGGCTCCGCCCTTCCATCACCGCGCCGGCCGCGCCCGGCCAGCGCAGCGGGTTCTTGCCGAAGCGCCCCGCGGGCAAAACGTGGGCGTTGACGAAATCGGGCTTGCCGGGGATCGCCGCGCCTCGCGCATCGGTGATGAGTGCCACAAGGTGCCCGCGCCGATCGAGCTCGTGCGCCAACGCGAAGGCTGGCGTAAGGTGTCCGCCCGTGCCGCCCGCGGCGAGCACGTAATGGCGCGATACGGTCCCCGGCTCGCCGCTCATCGCCGGTCCTCCCGCGTCAGCGCGCCTGCCAGATCGAACTTCTCGCGCGCGAGGAACGGGTTGCGCCTGGTGATCGCCAGCAGCAGGCCGATGAGGAAGCACTGCGCGATGGTGGAAGAGCCGCCATAGCTCACCAGCGGCAGCGTCATGCCCTTGGAGGGAAACAGCTGGAGATTGACCATCATGTTGATGAAGGCCTGCCCGCCGAACAGCGCCATCAGACCGCTCGCAGCCAGGATGATGAACAACCGGTCCTCGTCCAGCAGGCGCACGAGCACGCGCAGCGCGATCGCCAGGTACAGGAGCACGACCACAGCGCAGGTCAGCAGGCCAAACTCCTCGCCGATGACCGAGAAGATGTAGTCGGTATGCGCTTCGGGCAGGCGCATCTTCTCGGTACCAAGCCAGAGGCCGGCGCCAGTCCATCCGCCCGCCATCAGCGTGCGGCTGGCAAGGTCCACCTGGTCGAACGCCGTGCCGCCGCCGAGGAACGAATCGATGCGGTGCCGCGCGTTGTCGTAGAACATGTAAGTCGCGGCCAACAGCACGATGCCCGCACCGCCGAACGCCGCCACACGCTGCACGGGCAGGCCGGCGAGAAGAACGATGACGAACCAGCAGCCCACGAACAGGATCGCGCTGCCAAGGTTCGGCTGCGCCATCACCAGCGCCACGATGACACCCAGCAAACCCAGCGTAATGGGAATGACCGGCAGATCGGGATCGCGCAGGCGCCAGGAAAGGATCCAGGCAACGGCGATGGCGAAAGGCGGCTTCAGGAATTCGGACGGCTGGAAGCGGATGCCCAGATCCAGCCAGCGGCGCGCGCCGTTGACCTCGGTGCCCAGGAAGGGAACGAGCGCCAGCGTCATGAAGACGATCCCGCCCAGCACGATGGCGCCGCGCCGCGCGGTCTCTACGGGCAGGATTGAGGTCGCCAGCATGACCAGCAGCCCCAGTGCCTGCCAGCGTACGTGCAGCCAGAAAAAGTAGAGCTCGGGGAGGGTCACGCTGCGCGCGGACAGCCGCTCGGCGCTGGCCGGCGAGGCAGCGGCGACCGCCACCCAGCCGATCGCCATCAGCAACAGCACCAATGCAAGGAGCACGCGATCGACCTCGCGCCACCAGACCCACAATTGCCGGCGGCGATCGGCCGCCACCTGGGGCTGGGCCGCGGCACGCGGGCTGACACGCGGGATATAGGGCCGCGCGAGCGTCATGTGGCGGTCCTTCCAGAGCAGATTGCAGGGTCTGAGTCCGCCGAGCCGCCGCTGGTGAGCATGGCGACAATGCGGCGGAAATCGTCGCCGCGCGCCTCGTAATCGCGAAACTGGTCGAAGCTGGCGCAGGCTGGCGAGAGCAGGATCACATCGCCCGGCTGTGCCGCCGCCATGGCGCGCTGCGTCGCCTCGCACAGCATCTCGCAGCGCTCGACACGGGCATAAGGCTCCAGCAGCTCGGCAAAGCGCGGGCCGGCCTCGCCGATCGTGTAGACGGCGGCCAGATTGGCGAAGGCTGGCGCGCATTCGTCGAGGTTATCGCCCTTGGGCAGCCCGCCGCAGATCCAGTGGACGCGCGGGGTGCCGCGGTGGATCGCCGGGGCCGGCGGCCAGGCGGCCAATGCGGGCGCGGTGGAGGCAGGATTGGTGGCCTTGCTGTCGTTGACGAACAGCACGCCGCCGAACTCACCGATCCGCTCCATCCGGTGCGGCAGGCCGGGGAAGGTACGCAAGCCCGCAAGCGCCTGCGCGCGCGACAGGCCCAGTTCCGCAGCGAGTGCGACGGCAATGGCGGCGTTCTGCAAATTATGCGGCCCCTGCAGGCTTGGCCACTCGGGCTGCAGCGGGGCGAGCGAGGCAAGGTCGGCACAGGTGGCGCGACCCTGCGGCCGGCGGGCGGCCTCGGCCGCATAGATCGCGCTTGTGGGCGCATCATCGCACCCGAAAATGGCGAATTGGCCCGAGCCCTGCATTGCCACGAGCCGCGCCTTGGCGAAGGCATACGCCTCAAAGCCGTCATACCGGTCGAGGTGATCGGGGGTGATGTTGGTCAGCGCCGCAGCCTCGCAGGCGAGCGATCGGGTAAGGTCGATCTGATAGCTCGACAGCTCGAGTACATAGGCGCCCCCGGCCGGCATTGGCTCCTGCGCGAGGATCGGGAGGCCGATATTGCCGCCCATCGTCGTCGGCACGCCCGCATTATCGAGGAGGTGATGCACCAGCGCAGTAGTCGTCGACTTGCCGTTGGTACCGGTGATGCCGATCACGCGATGCGGCGGCAGCTGGGCGCGGGCCTGGGCGAACAGCTCGATATCGCCGATAAGCGGCACGCCCGCTGCGCGCGCCTTCTCTGCGATCGGATGCGTGTTGAGCGGCACGCCGGGCGAGATGATGAGCGCATCGAAGCGCGCGAGATCCACGCCCATGAGGTCGGCGATCTCGGCGCGCCCCGGAGACGATTTGGCGAGAGACGATTTGGCCAGCACCTCGCGCGGGAGCTCCTGCCGGTCCCACGCGGTCACGCGGGCGCCACTCGCCAGCAGCGTCTCGGCCGCTGCCATTCCCGAGCGGGCGAGACCGAGCACCGCGTAGGATTTCCCGGCGAAAGCGGATGAAATGATCATGCGCGCATCACCTGAGCTTCAGCGTCGCCAGGCCGAGCACGGCGAGGACGATGGCGACGATCCAGAATCGGATCACCACGGTCGATTCCTTCCAACCGAGCTGCTCGAAGTGATGATGGATGGGTGCCATTCTGAAAACTCGTTTCCCGGTCCGCTTGAACCAGAGAACCTGAATGATGACCGAAAGCGCCTCGAACACGAACAGGCCGCCGATGATGCCCAGCACGATCTCGTGATGGCTGGCGACGGCGATGGCGCCCAGCGCCCCGCCAAGTGCTAGCGATCCGGTATCACCCATGAACACCGCGGCAGGCGGCGCGTTGAACCAGAGGAATGCCAGCCCCGCCCCCATGATTGCCGCACAAAGGATGGCGAGCTCGCCAGCGAACAGGACGTGCGGGATGCCAAGATAGGCCGAATAGTCCACCCGCCCGACGAGATAGCTTATGAGCATGAACGCGCCGGCCGCGATCACCACGGGCATGGTGGCGAGGCCGTCCAGGCCGTCCGTCAGGTTGACCGCATTGCCCGCGCCCACGATCACCACCGCCGCAAAGACGTAGTAAAAGGGCCCGAGCGGAATGACCCGCCCGCTGAGGAAGGGCACGTAGAGGTCGGTGTTGATCTCGCCTACAATGAGATAGGCCGCGATGCCCGCAACGATGAACTCGAACAGCAGCCGCGTCCGGCCTGAGACACCCTTGTGGCTGCGCTTGGTCACCTTGTCGAAATCGTCGAGAAAGCCGATCAGGCCGAAGCCCCCCGTCACCGCCAGGCAGGCCCATACGAAGGGATTGCTGAGGTCCATCCAGATGAGCATGGCGAGCAGCAGGGAAATGAGGATCATCAGCCCGCCCATCGTCGGCGTGCCGACCTTGGCGAGGTGCGTCTGCGGCCCATCGGCGCGGATCGGTTGGCCCTTGCCCTGGCGCACGCGCAGCATGGCGATGAAGCGCGGGCCTATGACAAGGCCGATGGCGAGCGCGGTGAGCATGGCCGCGCCGGAGCGGAAGGTCTGGTAGCGCACGAGGTTCCACAGCCCCTCGAACTCCAGCATCTGCGCGAGAAAATAGAGCATCTGCTTACAGAACCAGCCTTCGACCAGACCCCGCCTTCAACCCCGTCATGCTGTCACCTGCGCGGCGAAATGCGCTACCAGCCGAGCGAGGCCGACCGAATTGGAGCCTTTCACAAGCACAGCGTCGCCGCCAGTGAGGCCGAATTCCTCAAGCGCAGCGATCGCCTCGCCCGCATTGTCGCAATGCGCGAAGCGCAACGGCTTGCCAAGCAAAGCGCCTTTGCCTTTCCCCAACTCCCGGGCCAAAGCGACCATCTCCGGACCCACCAGTACCGCGAAGTCCGCGTCCGAAGCGAGCAGCGGCTCGGCCAGGCGGGCGTGGAACTCTGGCGAGAAATCACCCAGCTCTTTCATTGCCCCCAGCACCGCGATGCGCCGCGCGGCTGGCGTCTGGCCCAGTTGCGCCAGTGTGGCGCGCATGCTTGCGGGATTGGCGTTGTAGCTTTCGTCAATCAGCATCGCATGGCCACCCGGCACGCTGACCTTCAGCCGTGCGCCGCGCCCCTTGAGCCCGCCCATCTCGGACAATGCCAAGCCCGCAGCGCCCAAATCGCCTCCCACGGCATGCACCGCCGCCATCACGCACAGCGAGTTCGCCACCCAATGGGCGCCGGGCTCCGCAACCGTGTAGCACAGGTGATGCGACCCGAACGCGGCCGTGACCAGTGAGCCGCCATTGGCCGAGGGAATACAGTCGAGCAGCCGGAAATCCGCGTGGCCAGCCGCGCCGAAGGACAGCACCTTCGCCCCGCGCGCCTCGGCCGCACTGCGCAGGCGATCGTGATGCGCGCTGTCGGCCGGGATCACCGCGGTTCCGCCCTTGACCAGACCTTCGAAGATCTCGGCCTTGGCGTCGGCGATGGCCTGTTCGCTGCCGAGGTTCTCGATATGGGCAGGCGCGACAGTAGTGACCACTGCAACATGCGGGCGGACCTGCGCGGTGAGCGCGGAGATCTCGCCTGCATGGTTCATGCCCATCTCGAACACGCCAAAGCGGCTCGCCGCCGGCATGCGCGCGAGGCTGAGCGGCACGCCGACATGGTTGTTGTAGCTCCTGACCGATCGGTGCGCGGCGCCGCGCCCGGAGCGTTCGAGCGCAGTGAAGATCGCCTCCTTCACGCCCGTCTTGCCCACCGAACCGGTCACGCCCACGAGGCGGGCATTCACACGCTCGCGTGCCGCGGCGGCGAGATCGCCCAGCGCCTGCGTGGTATCGCGGACGAGGACATGCGGTGCCTCGATGGGGCGCTCGACGATGGCCGCGGCGGCTCCATTGGCGAAGGCCTTGTCGAGGAAGCGGTGCCCGTCAGTGGCATCGCCCTTGAGCGCGACGAACAGGTCTCCGCCGCGCACGTCGCGTGAATCCATCTCGACACCGGAGACCTGGAAGTCGCCCGAGGCTGTTCCGCCGGTGGCGGCAGCGATCTCATTCGCGCTCCACAGCGCGAGCCCGCCCGCACTCCTCGAGCGATCATCATTTCCGAGCGGCCAGCGCATCGTCCTTGCCAGCGCACTCATCAACCTGCGCTCCCGGCGTCGACCGTGCTCATCGCTGCCGCGCATTCCCGCGCGACGCTTACGTCGTCGAACGGCAGCACGCGCATCTGGTCCCCTGCTCCCACGATCTGTCCCTGCTCGTGCCCCTTGCCTGCGATCAGCACGAGGTCGCTTGCGCCCGCCTCGCGAATCGCAGCGGCGATCGCCTCGCGCCGGCCGGCGATCTCGCGAGTCTCTGCGCCTGCGCCTTGCGCGGTCGCGCCGGCGAGGATCGCGCGCCGTATGGCTGCCGGATCTTCCCCGCGAGGATTGTCGTCGGTTACGATCGCCAGGTCGGCATCGCGCGCGGCGATTTCGCCCATGGCACCGCGCTTGCCCGGATCGCGGTCACCGCCAGCGCCGAACACGGCGATCAGGCGGCCCGCAGCGTGCGGCCGAAGCGCCGCGATGGCGGCGGCCAGCGCATCGGGCGTGTGCGCGTAATCGACATAGACCGGCGCGCCGGCCGGGCTGATGACCGCGCGCTCGAGCCGGCCGCGCACCGGCTGCAGCCGCGCCAGCGCGTCGAACACGCGCGCCGGCTCGCAGCCCGTCACGATTGCCAGGCCTGCGGCCACGAGCGCATTGGCAGCCTGGTAGGCACCGATCAGCGGCAGGACGAGGCAATATCGGTCACCCGCATGCTCGATTTCGAGTTCCTGCCCGAGCTGGCCAGGCAGGCGGGACAGGAGGCGTAATCCATCGCCCCTCCGGCCGATTGTGAACAGCGCCAGACCGCGCGCCTCGGCCATCGCGATCGCTTGGTCCGACCACTCGTTATCCGCCCAGACCACCGCCGTGCCACCTTCGCTCACCACTTCGCCGAACAGGCGCATCTTGGCAGCGAAGTAGTCCGCCATGCTCGCGTGGTAATCGAGATGATCCCGGCTGAGGTTGGTGAACGCGCCTGCCGCCACCGGCAGCCCTTCATTGCGATATTGCGAGAGGCCGTGGCTCGATGCTTCGTAGGCCACATGCGTCACGCCTTCGCGCGCAAGGCCGCTCATGTTGGCAAGAAAGGTGACAATGTCGGGCGTGGTGAGCCCGGTGGAGATGCTGCCGTCCGGCGTGGTGACGCCGAGCGTGCCGATCGAGGCGGCGCGGTTCCCGCACATTCGCCAGATCTGCCGCACCATTTCCACGGTGGAGGTCTTCCCGTTGGTGCCGGTCACCGCCGCCACTGTTTGCGGCACGGGCGTGAAGAACCGCGCGGCGAGGCGGGCGAAGGCGCGGCGGGGCAGCGGATCGGCCAGATGAGCGGCGCCGGTGATTTGCGCCTCGGGGCGGGCGACCACCGCCAGGGCTCCGGCAGACACAGCTGCAGGGATGAAGTCCTCGCCGTTCACCTGCGCACCCTGAAAGGCACCGAACACCGTGCCCGGCGCAACCTTGCGATGGTCGATGGCAAAGCCCGTCACATTGGCCTCGCCCAGATCATCCGCCCAGGTAACCGCATCGAACCCCGCCTCCGCCGCGAGGCGGGCGATCTTCATTCTTCCCCTCCATGGATCAGCGGCTTGACGTCGGACAGGTCGACCTCCCGGTTCGCGTCGGGGTAGACGCCGAGTTGCGGGCCGATCCGGGGGATCAACCGCCCCACGATCGGCGCTGCGTTCCAGGCGGCGGTGCGTTGGTAGGAGCTGGCGGCCGTGCCCTTGGGCTCGTCGAGCATGGCGATGACCACGAAGCGGGGATTGTCCATCGGGAAGGCTGCGGCAAAAGTCGAGACCAGGGTTGAACGCTGGTAGCCGCCATTGCCGGGCTTTTCGGCGCTGCCCGTCTTGCCGCCGACCCGGAAGCCGGGCGCATCGGCGTTGCGCCCGGTCCCGTAGAGTGCGATCAGCCGCATCATCTGGTTCATGCGCGCGCTGGTGCTGGCCTTGAACACGCGGCGGCCGCGCGGAGCCTGACCGGGTTCGAGCTTGCGCAAAGTGGCCGGGCGCCAGATGCCGCCATTGACCATCGCAGAGTAAGCCGCTGCAAGGTGCAGCGGTGTCACGGCGACGCCGTGGCCGTAGCCCACGGTCATCGCTCTATCGCGCTGCCAATGGCCCGAATCCCAGATGGGATGCCCGCGCGCCGGCAGTTCGATGAACGGCCGCTCGCTCATTCCAAGATCGGCGAACACGCGCTTCATCTGCACCGCGCCGATCTCGTCGGCGATCTGCGCGGTGACGATGTTGGAGGAGTGTATCAGCGTTTCGGCCGCATTGAGGCTGGCGCCGATCACGTGGCTGTCGCGAATGAAGTAATTGCCGGCACGTACCGGGCGGCTCGACTGCCAGCGGCGCGACAGGTCGGTGATCACGCCCGCATCGATCGCGGCGGCGACGGTCAGCGGCTTGAAGGTGGAGCCGAGCTCATAGACCTGGTTCGTCACCCGGTTGAACATGTTGCCCTCGCCCTCCTCGTCGATCATGTTGGGATCGAAGGCGGGGAGCGACGCGAGCGCGAGCACCTCACCGGTATCCACATCAAGCACGATTCCTGCCGCGCCCAGTGCATCGACCGCATGCATGCCGCGGGCAAGCTCGTCTTCCAGCGCACCCTGGACGCGCGCGTCGATCGAGAGCGGGACCGACTGGCCGCGCGTCGCCGGGTCGGACAGACGCTCGTCGAGCACCGCTTCCATCCCAACGCGCCCCTTGCCGTCTGCCGCGACATAGCCGAGCACATGCGCGGCGAGCGATCCTTGCGGGTAGTTGCGGTCGGTCTCGCGCGGCAATTCGAGCGCCAACTCACCGACGTCGAACACCTTATTGGCGTCCTCGGGCAGTACGCGGCGCCGCAGATAGCCCGGCTTGCCCGCGGCGAGCCGGCGCGTAACCTCCGCTTTATCGAGATCGGGGAAGATGGCCTTGAGCGCCGCGGCAACCTCGCCCGGCGATTTAACCAGCGGCGGGCCGCCATCGTCGAGCGCCTGCGGGTTGTACCACAATGCATAGGCGGGAAAGGCGCGCGCCAGCGGCACGCCATTGCGATCGGTGATTTCACCGCGTGGCGGGAGCAGCAGGTCAGCCATCGAGCGCTCAATGCCCGGCGGCTGGATCACGCCCAGCCAGGCGATGCGCGCGAGCGCCGCAAGCGCGATCAGCAGGAAAACCGCGCCGACCAGCAATACCCTCAGTCGCGCGACGAGCAGCGCTAGCCGCCGGTAATCGGTCAGCCGGCTCCTGGCGCCGGTGCGGGCCGGGCGCGCGGGCGCGGGCGCGGGCGCGGGCGCGGGCGCGGGCGCGGGCGCGGGGTAAAGCGGCCGACCAGCAGCGAGCGTGTTCACCTGATCGTGGCTTCCGCCAATGCGGTCAGCTGGATTCGGGTCTGCCCCTGCGGCATGACCATTGCGAGGCGCGGGGCAGACCGCGGCGCACGCTCGGCCACCGCTAGCAGGGCCGGATCTACCGGCCTGCCAGTGAGCGGCGAGACGAGTTCGGGGACTTCGTCCACGACCGCCGGCTCGGCGGGCGAATAGCTGGCCAGCTGGACCGATCCGTCATCGCTCGGAGAAATGCGGCTGGGTACGGGCGCATCGCCAAGCATGGCCAGCTGCCGTTCGCCGGTGATGAACTGGCTTGCCTCGGGCGCGCTGTAGCCGAAGTCCACCCGATTCCATTGCGCAAGCTGCAACTGGTTGGAGCGCGAGAGGAACTCGGTCTCCAGCAGCACGGTCTGCTGCTCCAGCTGGACGATCCGCCGCTCCGCGCGCACCACTTCGCTCTGGATCGAGTGCACCTTCAGATGCAGCCCCAGATAAAGCGCGGCGCAGACCGCCAAAACGGCGATCCAGCCGATGCGGCGTAAGCGGGCTTCGGACGTCATGCGGCCTCCTGATCGGGTGTGCGGGCGGGTGCGGCGGTGCGGATTGCGGCCCGCAACGTGGCCGAACGTGCGCGCGGGTTGCGAACGATTTCGCGTTCGGCAGCGCGGATCGGCCGGGCGAGCGTGGTGAACCGGGCAGGTTCAGCCGCATCGGATGCGGGCAGGTGGCGCGAGCTGCGCGGCAGGGCGCCGGCTGCCTCGCGCAGGAAATGCTTGACGATGCGGTCTTCCAGCGAGTGGAACGTCACAACCGCCAGCCGCCCGCCTTCGCGCAGCAACGCCTCGGCACCGGAGAGCCCTGCTGCAAGCTCGTCGAGTTCACCGTTCACGTGAATGCGGATCGCCTGAAAACTGCGGGTCGCCGGATCCTTCGGCGCGCCGGTCCGATGGCCCAGTGCCTTGCGCACGACCTGGGCCAGCTCGCCAGTGGTGGCGAGCGGCCGGGCGGCGACAATGGCGCGCGCCACGCGCCGCGACTGGCGCTCCTCGCCATATTGGTAAAGCACATCAGCGATCTGATCCTCGGGCGCTTCGTTGAGGAAGTCGGCAGCGTTTGGCCGGCTGCGCTCCATCGTCATGTCGAGCGGTCCGTCGGCGGAGAAAGCGAAGCCGCGATGCGCCTGGTCGAGCTGCATGGAAGAGACGCCGATATCCATTGCGATCGCGTCGACCCGCTCGATTCCCGTTTGCGCCATGGCATTCACCATTTCGGAAAACCTGCGCGGATGGAGAACCAGCCGCGGGGGGTTTTGCACCGATACCGGCCAATCCCGGCCGGCGGCGATCGCATCGGGGTCGCGATCGAAGGCATGGACCGTGGCGCCTGCGTCGAGAAAGGCGCGCGTATAGCCGCCAGCACCGAAGGTCGCGTCGATCACCACATCACCGGGCTGGGGATCGAGCGCCGCCATTACCTCGTCGAGCAGCACGGGTACGTGCAGGGCGTCGCGTGTCACTTGCGGCCCCCTTTCGCTTCGGCATCCGCCACCGCCTTGCGGCAATAGGCCTGCGCGCCTTCGAAACCCGCGCCCATCGCATCGAGCAGCGCCGGGTTCCACAGCGTGAAGAAAGGGCCGATCCCCTGGAAATAGATGCGGTCGTCGATCTCGCCGAGCTCGGCCATCGTATCGGGCATGACGAAGCGGCCGCTGGCGTCGAAGGGGATCTCGGTGAAACTCCACAGCTGCAGCGAACGCAGCTCGCGGTCGAAATCCTGGCCGAGGCGGATGGCCTTTTCCTCCTCCCGGTCGAGCTGAACTTCGAACGTGGCGGGGCGGTCTGTTCCAAAGGCTGAGAGACAGGGCCAGCGATCGTGCTTGGCAAGGCACAGGACGCGCTCATTGCTGGCCTCGGCGATGGTGTTGCGGAAAGCAGGCGGCAGCACGAAGCGATCCTTCTCGCCGCGAAGCGAGAAGCCCTGCCCTCCGTAACCTGTCGGCCGCTCCGCCACGTGCCCCACCCCTCTAAAGGCATTGTCCCCGCAACACGCACGCGTCTCCCCACCGGTGCCCGCGCGGGGGCGCGGGACCGCTCACTCCCGGCGCAGCGGGAATGCAGGCGACTTGTTCGATGGCGTCATTATCTATCCCACTCTGCGGCGGGATGGAAGGGGAAAACGCGGGAAATGATGGGAACTAGGTGGTCAACCGTAGGCTGTGAGCGGCTCCTCAGGGCATATCTGAGCCGCCTTCTTTCGGCCACCCCGGTTCGCAAACCGGCTGATTTTCGCCGTTTGACGCCGTTCCGATTGCGGCAGACAGATCGGCTCCCGCGAATTCCCCACTCTCCCCAAAAGCCAGGGCGGCAAGTGCGTCCAGCCCCTCGCGGGCACCGGGCCACGGTCCGGCATGATCGAGCAAAGCTGCATCGGCTATGACGACGATATGGCCTTCGCCCAGCCTGCAGCGCACCCACAGCCCGCCCTCGTTCGGCGCGCAAAGCGCTGCGGCTTCCCGCTCGCCCGCACCCAACTCCGCCAGAGAGATATGGCCGGCGAGGTTCACCGGCAGACGGCGTCCCGCGATTTCCCCCCACCGCAGGCCGGCCGGCTGGTCGGGGTCGAACGCAAGCTGCAGGCCCCAGTGGCGCAGGATGGGCGAGAGCAAGATGACATCCTGCGGCCGGCGCCGGTCGCCGATGCCATGGCGCGAATCGCCGGTCATCATCGGATCGGCGAAGAGCAGCAATCGCCCGCCCCGGCGTACCCAGGCGTCGAGCGCGACATTCTCCTGTGCGGCGAGACCACGCGGCTGAGCCAGCAGCAGGCGCGACTGGCCTGCGAGCGCGCCTTCATCGAGGAAATCGAGCGGGGTCAGGCTGAAACGGCGCTCCAGCACCTCGCGCGCCCAGTGCGGGCGCGAGTCGCCTCCGATCAGCTCTGCAAGGTCCCTCGCCTCGCCCCAGTAGAGCGGCACCGTACCCATGAGCGCGAGCTCGGGACATGGCCGCGTTGCAGGCACCTCACTCGTCGCGGCGCTCGCCGGGTATAAGCCGGCCAGTGCCGCGAGCGCCGCCTCAAGGCTGCGGCGGAGCAGCGGCACTGGAAGAAGATGTCGGCACGGCCGTGCCCGCCGGCGGAGCCTGGCCGCCGGCAGCGCCGGTCGCCTCAGGCCCGGCCGGGAGATCCGGCACCACGCCCGCATCGACCAGCGGGTCGCGCGTGGGTGGCGGCGCCGTGCTCGCCGCCACAGTGGGCGCAGCTTCGGGTACGGCAGTCGCCTGGCTCTGCTGCACGCTGTTCATGATGATGTTGGCGAGGCCAACCAGCAGGATCATCGCGCCGAGACCGAAGAAGCCCACCTGCAGGCGCTGCGCGGTCTCTTGCCGGTCACCCGCAAGCGGTGCGCGGGCGGCTTCCTCGCGCGCCGTCCTGCCGAATAACAGCTTGAACCGGTTGATCGTCATCCTGCGCACCCTAGCGGTGGCGCATTAACGCAGCCAGTCGAAAACCGGCAGACCCTTGGCTTGGAGCCACTCGCGATTGTAAAGTGAAGAGAGATAGCGAAAGCCCGTATCGCACAGGATCGTTGCGATGCGACTGCCCGGTCCCAACTTTCGGCCGAGCGCGACGGCGCCCGCGACGTTGATCCCGGAGGACAGTCCCAGGCACAGCCCCTCCTCGCGCAGCAGGCGGCCAACCCAGTGGAGCCCCTCCTCGTCGGAGATGCGGAACTGGGTGTCGACCGGTGCGCCCTCCAGATTGGCGGTGATCCGCCCTTGCCCAATGCCTTCGGCAACCGAGGAGCCTTCCGCCTTCAACTCGCCATGAGCGTAGTAATTGTAGAGCGCGGCACCGTAGGGGTCGGTCAGGGCGATCGTGCAGCGCTCGTCCCGCTCCTTAAGGCCCAGCCCCACGCCGGCAAGCGTACCGCCGGTGCCCACCGCGCAGGTGAACCCGTCGATCCGGCCTTCCATCTGCTGCCAGATCTCGGGCGCGGTGGTCTCGATATGCGCGCGGCGATTGGCGATATTGTCGAACTGGTTGGCCCAGACCGCGCCTTCGGTCTCCTCGGCCAGCCGGCGCGACGTGTGGACGAAATGGCCCGCATCGGCGAACTTGGTCGGCGGCACGGTGACCAGTTCGGCACCGAGCGCACGCAACGTGTCCATCTTCTCCTTGGACTGGTTGTCGGGCATCACGATGATGGCCTTGTAGCCGCGGGCGTTGCAGACGAGCGCCATGCCGATACCGGTATTCCCGGCCGTTCCCTCGACCACGGTGCCGCCGGGCTTGAGTTCCCCCCGCTCCTCGAAATCGCGGGCGATCCACAAAGCCGCGCGATCCTTCACGCTGGCGCCCGGATTAGCGAACTCGCACTTGCCAAAGATCTCGCAACCGGCTTCGCGGCTCGGGCCTTCGAGCAGCACGAGTGGCGTGTTGCCGATGAGCGCGAGCGTGTCTGGGCGGGCGAGCGGGGCTGTCATGTGCGGGAGGTAGGCACGCGAACAGGTGAGCGCAACGCGAGAAGGTTTTGCCCGCCCGCAACCCTGGCTTTGCCGCGCGGTCAGTCTTCCTCGGCGATCCGCACCCTGAGTCCGTCCAGCGCGTCGGTGAACGGTATCTGGCAAGACAGGCGCGAGGTCTCGTCGCGATCGTCGCTCGAATCGAGCAAGTCGTCCTCATCCTCGCTCATCGGCGGGAGCATGGCGCTGAAAGCCGGGTCGACATGGACATGGCAGGTCGCGCACGAGCAACATCCGCCGCACAGGGCCAGCAATTCGTCGAAGCCGTTGTCGCGAATGGCCTCCATCACGGTGAGGCCGCTCTCCGCCTCGACGGTGCTCTCCTCTCCCGAACGGGTGATGACGGTCAGCTTGGGCATGATGTGCTATCCATATGGCTCTAAGGCACGCGGCTGCTAAGCAATCGCCCGGGCGCTGACAAGCAGCCCGTACCCAGCCAGGAGAGATAATGGGATTGACCGCCGAGCAATTGCGCGAAGGCATCGATACAGCCGCTGCGCGCGAGCCGGCGCTGGCCGCCGCGCTGGCGAGGATCGGCTATCCCGAGCCGCGCATCCGCGCCACCGGCTATCGGACGCTGCTGCGCACGATCGTCGGCCAGCAGGTCTCGGTGGCCGCGGCGGCCAGCGTCTGGGCCAAGCTCGAGGCGCTGCTGGGCAAGGAGATGGCCCCGGCCGACCTGCTGGCGCGCGAGTTCGATGAATTGCGCGCATGCGGCCTCTCACGCCAGAAGCAGAGCTATGCACGCTCGCTGTGCGAATTGGTGGCGAGCGGCGCATTGGACCTGGACAGCCTGCCGGCCGAGGACGAGGCGGCGATCGCCGCCCTGACGCAGATCAAGGGAGTCGGCCGCTGGTCGGCCGAAATCTACCTGCTCTTCGCCGAGGGGCGGCCGGACATCTGGCCCGCGGGGGATCTGGCTGTGCAGGCGGGAATCGGCCGCATACTGGGCCTTGAGGCGCGCCCGAGCGAGGCGGAAACGCGCGCATTGGCCGAAGCCTGGCGCCCTCATCGCGGCGCGGTCGCGATCTTCACCTGGCATTGCTACGACAATCCGGCGCTGTAGGCGCTTCGTCGGGCGGCACTTTGCATTCGCTCGTCGGCGCACCTAGCTAGCAGTGCCAGACTCACCCGGAGAGCCCATGACCGATACCGCCACCGTTCCCGCCGCCGCAGAGCGCGTCTCCGGCGTGCCGCTGATCCCGCGCGAGGACCTCTATGGTAACCCCACCCGCAGCGCCGGCAGGATCAGCCCGGACGGAACCTGGCTGAGCTGGATGGCGGCTCATGAGGGCGTGATGAACGTATGGGTAGCGCCCGCGTCCGACCCTGACGATGCGCGCCTGATGACCAGGAGCGACGACCGCCCGATTCCGACCTATTTCTGGGCGCCGGACTCACGGAGCCTGCTCTACATACAGGACAAGGGGGGCGACGAGAATTTCCTGCTCTACCGCGTTGATATCGCCAGCGGCACGGAAACCTGCCTCACCCCGTTCGAGAATACGCGCGTCCAGATCGTGGGCGCGTCGGTCTCCCTTCGCGACAAGGTGCTGCTCGGCCTCAACGATCGCGACCCTATGTATCACGACGTGCACCTGCTTGACCTCAATACGGGCGCGCTCGAACTCGTATTCCGCAATGAGAGCTATGCCGACTTCATCGCCGACGATTCGCTGACGCTGCGCTGGGCGATGCGGCAGAACGAAGCGGGCGGCATGGACATGTTCGAGTTCGCGGGCGGCAACGTGTCCGACATCCCGCGCGAGAGCACGAGCGTCGACGACGCGCTTACCACGCATGTCGCTGGCTACACCACGGACGGGCGCACGCTCTACTGGATCGACAGCCGCGGCCGCGACACCGCCGCCCTGTTCGTCGAGGACACTCAGACGGGCGACAAGCGGCTCATCGCCGAGGACCCGCGGGCCGATATCGGCAGCGCCATGCAGCACCCGCTGACCGGCGAGATCGAGGCCTATGCGGTCACCTACCTGCGCACCCGCTGGGTGGCGCTCGACCGCGGCATCGAGGCCGCACTCTCTTGGCTGCGCGAGCGGCTGGAGGGGGATTTCGGCGTCCAGTCGCGCACCGATGATGACCGCAAGTGGATCGTCTGGAACGATCCGCTCACCGCTCCGGCGCGTGCGCTGCTCTACGACCGCGACGCCGAGACGCTGACCGAGCTTTACGTCACCCGTCCGGTGCTCGAAGGCGCGCCGCTCCAGCCGATGCACCCGCGGGAGATTGCCGCACGTGATGGGCTCGTCCTGCCGAGCTACCTCACCCTCCCGCCCGGCAGCGATACCGACGGCGACGGCGTGCCGGACGCCCCGGTGCCGCTGGTGCTGCTGGTCCATGGCGGGCCATGGGCGCGCGACGGCTACGGCTTCAACCGCGCGCACCAATGGTTGGCCAATCGCGGCTACGGCGTGCTCAGCGTCAACTTCCGCGGCTCGACGGGCTTCGGCAAGCGCTTCATCAATGCCGCCAATCTGGAATGGGCGGGCACGATGCATGACGATCTGGTCGATGCGGTCGATTGGGCGGTGACCAGCGGCATCGCCGAGCAGGACAAGGTGGCGATCATGGGTGGGTCCTATGGCGGCTATGCCACGCTCGTGGGGCTCACCTTCACGCCCGAGCTATTCGCATGCGGGGTGGACATCGTGGGCCCTTCGAACCTCGAGACGCTGCTGGAGACCATTCCGCCCTACTGGGCGCCCATGGTCAAGCAGTTCCACGAGCGGATGGGCAATCCGGAGACGCCGGAGGGCAAGCAACTGCTCAAGGAGCGCAGCCCGCTCTACCGCGCCAATTCCATCTCCAAGCCATTGCTGATCGGCCAGGGCGCCAACGACCCGCGCGTCAAGCAGTCCGAGAGCGACCAGATCGTGGCGGCGATGGAAGAGGCCGGCATTCCGGTCACGTATGTCCTGTTCCCCGACGAGGGCCACGGCTTCGCCAAGCCGACCAACAACATCGCCTTCAACGCCATCGCCGAGAATTTTCTCGCCACGTGCCTCGGCGGGCGGGCGGAGCCGTTGGGCGACGTGCTCGAAACGTCTACGGCCGACATCCGCACCGGTGCGGAATTCGTGCAGGGCGCCGGCTAGGACGCGTTGCGGGCCGGCAGGCAGACCTGCCGGCCTGCGCTCAGCCGGCCAACAAGTCGATTGCCTCCGCCATCCTGACGTCGCGCTCGGAAAGGCCGCCCGCATCGTGCGTGGTGAGGGTGATCGACACCCTGTTGTAGACGTTCCACCATTCGGGATGGTGATCCATCTTCTCGGCAGTGAGGGCGATGCGGGTCATAAACCCCCAGGCCTCGCGAAAATCGGCGAACTTGAAGTCGCGCGCGATGGCGAGCCCGTCGTCGCGCAGGATCCAGTCCGGCAGGTTTACCAGCGCTTCCTCGCGCTCGTCGCTGCTCAGCCGCTGCACAGCCATTGCCCCACCCTCCCGTTGTTGTCGCTCGCGCAACCATGCCCTAACGCACGTCCCCATGGAAGCGTGCCGACTGATCGCGACCGAGCTTGCCTGCCGCCGCGGTGGGCGGCTCCTGTTCCGCGGCCTGTCGCTGACGCTCGGCGCGGGCGATGTAGCCCGCGTGGCGGGCCCCAACGGCACCGGCAAGTCGAGCCTGATGCGCATTCTTGCAGGCCTGCTCGGCCCCTTCGCGGGCTCGGTCGAGCGGTCGGGCGCGGTGGCATTGCTCGATGAACGGCCCGCGCTAGACGAGCACCGCCCCCTGGAAGGCGCGCTCGGCTTCTGGCGCGCGCTGGATGGCGGCGCGGCCCTGCCCCTAAGTGATCTCGGCCTCGACGATCTCGCCGACGTGCCGGTGCGTTATCTCTCCACCGGCCAGCGCAAGCGCGCGGCGATCGCAAGGATGCTCGTCCAGCAAGCGCCCATCTGGCTGCTCGACGAGCCATTGAACGGGCTCGATACAGCTGCCGTGCTCCATGTCGAGCGCCTGGTGGCCGCGCATTGCCGAGCCGGCGGCATCGCCGTCATTGCCTCGCACCAGCCGTTCACGCTTCCCGGAATGACTGAGCTGCGCCTCGCCGACTACCAGCCGCCGCACGAAGGATGAGCGCGTTGCTGGCCATCCTGCGGCGCGACCTGGCGCTGCTCCTGCCTGGCGGCGCCCAGGGTGGAACGCTGCTGCCGCTGCTGTTCTTCCTGGCGGTGGCGATGCTCTACCCTTTCGCGATCGGGCCCGATCCGCTCTTGCTCGCACGCACCGGCGGCGGGGTGATCTGGGTCGCCGCGCTGCTTGCTGCGATCCTCCCGCTCGACCGCCTGCTCGCGCCCGACGTCGACAAAGGGCTGTTCGACCAATGGGCCTTGCGCGGTATTGCCGAGGAGGCGGTGGTCGCCATCCGCCTCATCGCGCATTGGCTGAGCTTCGGCCCTCCGCTTATGCTGGCCGCCCTGCCCGCTTCGGCGCTGCTGGGGATCGACGGGGCGACATTGCGCATCGTCGAACTCGGCCTGCTGGCGGGCACACCGGGGCTGGCGGCGATCGGCATCGTCATCGCCGCGCTGACCGTTCGGCTGCGCACAGGCGCGGCGCTTGCGGGATTGCTGCTGATTCCGCTCGCCGTGCCGTTGCTGGTGTTCGGCGCAGGATCGCTCTCGACGGGCGGCGAGAGCGGCCTTGCGTTGACGGCGGCGATGAGTCTGCTGCTCGTGGCCATCGCGCCATTCGCCGGCGGCGCGGCGATCCGGGCTGCGCGCGAGACTTAGCGCATTCTTTGCGGGCCAACCGGATCCGCAAACACCCCGAATCCTGTGAGGCCTCGCTCTCCGCGATCAGCAATCCTACGCGGGATTTTCAGCCGGAAGCTCCGGCCTGTAATCGTACAAGTGCAGGAGGCGATCGTTGGATTTCTGCCGCACACGCTCGGCCCAATGCCAGCGACGAAAGCAGCTTACGGCATAGCACGCAGTCGGCCAGAACAGCGCCAGCGCGAGATCCTGCGTCGTATCCGTCCAACGCCATGATCCATAGAAGAGGCGGTTCATCACCTCGTGCAGGATCGCCAACGCGACCGTCGCGATGATCGCGGCGAGCGAGCCCCGCCGCGTGCCCAGCGCCAGCAGGAAGCCGAGGTAGATCGCCATGCCGCCATGCATAAGGAGCAGCGAGCGCGATATCCCAAGGGCGCCGATGACGGTCTCGATGGCGGAGTGATATGTGCTGATCATGTCCATGATTCAGGTTTTGGCCTGACATGGTAAATATCGGGTTAAAGCCGGTGGATCACCCTGACCGGGCCGGCCGCTCCGCCGCCAGAATCAGGAAAGCCCGCGTTCCCGACAGGGGACAGCGCACCTCTTGCTAAACTCAGGCGTAAGGGGGCTTGTGCAGCCCTTTCGGGCTCAGCGTAAAGATTTCGCAGCCTTCGTCGGTGATGCCGATCGAGTGCTCGAACTGTGCGCTCAGGCTCTTGTCGCGGGTCACCGCGGTCCAGCCGTCTCCCAGCAGCTTCACCGCTGGCTTGCCTAGATTGATCATCGGCTCGATGGTCATGAACATGCCGGGCTTCAGCTCCGGCCCGGTCCCCGGCCTTCCCGCATGGACCACTTCGGGCGCATCGTGGAACAGCCGGCCTACGCCATGGCCGCAGAAATCGCGCACCACGCCATATCGGTGCGCCTCGGCATGGGCCTGGATGGCTGCGCCGATGTCTCCCAGCCGAGCGCCGGGCCGCGCGTGCTCGATACCGATCATCAGGCACTCATGCGTGACCTCGACCAGCCGCCGGGCCTTGAGCGAGGCATCGCCGGCTATGTACATGCGGCTGGTGTCGCCATGCCAGCCATCGACGAGCGGCGTCACGTCGATATTGACGATATCGCCATCCTTCAGCGTGCGCGAAGAAGGGATGCCGTGGCACACGACATGGGCGATCGAGATGCAGCAGCTATGCGTGTAGCCGCGATAGCCGAGCGTCGCCGGAACGGCCCCTGCATCGAGCATCATTTCGCGCACGGAGCGATCGAGTTCCTCGGTGCTGACACCAGGTTGGACCTGATCGGCAAGTGCATCGAGGATCTCGGCCGCAAGCCGCCCCGCTTTGCGCATCCCGACGAAGCCTTCGGGGCCGTGCAGCTTGATCGTGCCGTCGCGATAGACGGTCTCGGTACCGTCAACGTGCTGATATTCAACCATCCGCCAAATGTAGCGACAATCGCCGCCAAATGCGAGTGCCTGTCAGCGCCGCGCGCTGAAGCTGTCGCGGTATTCTGTCTTCACAGCGGCAAGGACGGCCTCGTCGACATCGAGATTAATCTCGTAGGCGCCTTCCGCATAAGGACCGGCGACATAAGGTCCGGCATACAATGTCATACGGTTGAAGGTGCGCGCGTTTTCGGAGCCTACAAGCACAGTCAGCTCGTCGACCGAGGGACAGGCGTTGAAGCCGTATTCGTCGCCTTCAACCGGCTCTTCGCGGCGCTCGGCGCGCAGCCGGTCCAGGCCTTCGCAAAAGCGATCCCCGAGCGCCTCGCTAAGCGCCTGCGGCGAGGTAAACAGGTCGACCGCCCTGAGCGCCCTGCCCGCTTCCTTGTCCCAGACCATTGATTCGACACCGTAGATGCCGTGGGCGCCTCCGGTATAGGAGTTGAAACGGCCAGACAGGCTGAGCCAGCCGGTCAGATCGGCGACGAGGCGCCATTCCATGCCGCTCGAATATTTGTTGTAAGGGAAGCCATTATCGCGTGCTGCCGCTCGCCCCTCGGCCGCCTGCCGCGTCAGCGAAGCGCGCGCGCGCTCCAGCCGCCGGTCCAGGAGAGCGGCAAGCTCGGGAATCGCGCCAGCCTGCACCGGATAGGCATATTCGAAGACGAAATCGTCGGTCTCTTCGGTCACGGTGCGTGCGCCGCCGGCCGGTGATTCGGCGTCCGAGGGAGCCCGCGTCGGCTGCGCCGCACCATCGGGCGCCTGCGTGCCATCGGCCGCAAGCGGAGCCGAGCCGGCGGCGTCGCCTTCCTCCGCCTGCTGATCGGTGCAGGACGATGCAGCGAGGCAGAGCGCCACGCAAACCGAAACCAAGCGCTTCATCGCGTGGCGCCTTCCCAAACTTGGCGGGAACGGGCAAGCGCTAATCGATGAGCATTGTCGACGAGTTGATACAACCTGACCGTGGCGGCGACGCTGTATCCATCCATCTTGTGAACAGCGAAAGCTTCGAGGCCTTCGCCCGGTCGCTTGGCGAAAGACAGCGGGCGATGCTCGCGGCGCAGAAGTTCACCGGCGGTGGGTACCAGGTGGCCGTGGTTCCGGATGACGCGAAGGATGGGCCCGGCTGGTTCGCAATCGGCGGCGTGGCCGATCCTGGCTCTCTGTCGAGCTGGTGCCTGGCCAAGCTCGCCGAGACGCTGCCCGCTGGTACCTATCGCCTTGCCAAAGGTGAGGCGGGCGCTGCATTGTTCGGCTGGCAGACCGCGCAATATCGCTTCACACGCTACCATCAGGACAAGGACGCGCAGGGTCCGCGCGTGTTGCTGACGAGCGAAGTGGCGCGCATCGAGCGTGCCGCCGCCGAAGCGCGGGCGGTGGCCAAGGTGTGCGACCTCGTCAACACGCCGGCCGAGGACATGGGGCCCGCTGCGCTCGAGGAAGAGGCGGCCGCGCTCGCGAGCGCATATGGAGCCAGGCTGACGGTGACCCGGGGCGATGCGCTCGAGCGCGAGTTCCCGATGGTCCACGCGGTCGGTCGGGCTGCCGCCCGCCACCATGCGCCGCGGCTGATCGAGCTCGAGTGGGGCCGCGAGGATGCGCCGCGGCTGGCGCTGGTGGGCAAGGGCGTTTGCTTCGATTCGGGCGGGCTCGACATCAAGGGTGCGAGCGGCATGGCGCTGATGAAGAAGGACATGGGCGGCGCTGCACACGTGCTGGCGCTAGCCAGTCTGGTGATGGGCGCCGGCTTGCCCGTGCGGCTGCACATGGTGGTGCCGGCGGTGGAAAACGCCATATCCGGCAATTCCTTCCGCCCCGGCGACGTGCTCGCCAGCCGCAAGGGGCTGACGGTGGAGATCGGCAATACCGATGCGGAAGGGCGCTTGGTGCTGGCCGACGCGCTGACGCTGGCGAGCGAGCGCGAGCCCGATCTCATCGTCGACTTCGCAACCCTGACAGGCGCTGCGCGCGTGGCGCTGGGGCCCGATCTGCCGGCGCTGATGGCCCGCCGCGACGAGACTGCCGATGCACTGATCGCCGCCGGGCGGGCGCAAGACGATGAGGTGTGGCGACTGCCCTTGCCTGAAACTTACGCCGAGTGGCTCAAATCCGACATTGCCGACACGAACAACGCGCACACCAACGGCTATGCCGGGGCGAGCGTGGCGGGGCTGTTCCTCGACAAATTCGTCGGCAAGCGCGCGAGCGGCGAGCCGATCGACTGGGCGCATTTCGATACCTTTGCCTGGCGCCCGTCGGCCAAGCCGGGCCGGCCCAAAGGCGGCGCGGCGCTCGGGTTGCGAGCCGCATTCCACATGCTTGAGGCACGCTATCGCTGAAACAGCCGTCATCCGGCGCATCCCCGGCAACCGCCCGAGAAGGCGTGGCGACCGGCTTGCTCCCGGACGGCGAGGAGTCTAATCGCCCCCAATGCGTGCCGAAGGCGAGATTACGACTGCCGTTGAGGCGGAGCGAAGCGGGCGTCCGGAGCAGCGGATGCACGGGCCATACACCTTGTCTGGGCCGATCGACCGTGGTGCTGTCGGCGACCTGCCGGTGCGTGGGGACCTTGCCCATATCGCTTTTGCCGGGCGGTTCTTCGTGCCGCATTATGCCGTGCCTCAGCCCCGCGCAGTGATGCCCGGCGGCGCGCCGCTCCATGCCGCGCCCGATGGCCGGTCGCAGTCCCTGTGCCACCTGCTCGAGGGTGACAGCTTCGAGGTGCTCGAGGTGACCGGCGAATGGGCATGGGGCTGCCTCTCGGTTGAAGGGCCGGCTGGCTATGTCCATGTCGACCGGCTCGAGACTCTGCCCTGATGGCGCAGAGTGTGTTCGTCGACGGGGCGGCGGGAACGACCGGGCTGGAGATTCTCGCCCGGCTCGGGGCGCATGGCGGCTTCGACCTCATCGTGCTGGACGATGCCCGGCGCAAGGAAGAAGCGGCGCGGCGCGAGGCGTTGAACGATGCCGATTTCGCCATCCTGTGCCTGCCCGACGAGGCCGCGCGCGAGGCAGTGGCGCTGATCGACCCGACCAGTCGCACGCGCGTGATCGATGCGTCCACTGCGCATCGGGTCGCCGATGGCTGGGTCTATGGCTTTCCCGAAATCAGCGGGCGCGAGGTGGTGGCGGATGCGGCACGCATATCCAATCCCGGATGCTATTCGACCGGCTTTATCGGCCTGGTCGCGCCACTGGTGCGGGCCGGTCTGCTGCCCGCCGACTGGCCTTACACCTGCAACGCGGTCTCCGGATTTTCGGGCGGCGGCAAGGCGCTGATCGAGCGGTTCGAAGAGGATCGCGAGATCGCCTGGCGAGGCTATGCCCTCTCGCTGGGCCACAAGCACGTGGCGGAAATGCAGCTGCACTGCGGCCTCGCGCAGGCGCCGCTGTTCACACCTGCCGTCATCCCGGCACATCGCGGCATGGTGGTCGAAGTGCCGCTGCCGCTCGCCGCCATGCCTGGTGCCGGCACTGCGCCAAAGATGCGCGAATACCTTGCCGATTTCTACGCCTCAAGCCCCGTGGTCGGCCTGGGAGCGGAGCCAGAGAACGGCGAGCTATTGCTGCGCACATCGAGCGCCGGCAGTGACAGGATGGAACTGTTCGTGTTCGGCGCTGCTGACGGCCGGCAGGCGCGGCTGATCGCCATGCTGGACAATCTTGGCAAGGGCGCAAGCGGCGCCGCAGTCCAGTCGCTCAACCTCATGGCCGGCTACGCGGAAACCAAGGGTTTGCTGATCCATTCGGCTAACCCTGCCTAAGTATTGGGCGGCACTGCCGCATTCTTAGCCAATCCTGCGCGTTCGGATGCAGTCCAATGTTCCGCATGCGGCCACTTCTGCACACAAATTGCTGCAACACCGCCCTTTCGTTCGCAATTGCGATATCCTACCCTGAGGTTAACGCCTCGGCACGATTCTTGTATGGTTTGCAATGGCGGACCTGCGTGCGGACATGCCGGAGATAGGCTCCAAACAGCTGGGCGGCCGCGAGAGTCCGCCTAGAAGTTGGCGCCGTAGAAAATACGATGCGCGGTTGCGCCGTGAGGCAGGGGTCAGGTGAAGAAGATCGAGGCGATTATAAAACCCTTCAAGCTCGATGAGGTGAAGGAAGCACTCCACGAGGTCGGGGTCTCCGGCATCACCGTGTTCGAGGCGCGTGGCTTCGGGCGGCAGAAGGGGCATACCGAGCTTTACCGGGGTGCTGAATACGTCGTCGACTTCCTGCCCAAGGTGAAACTCGAAGTGATCGTCCCCGATGCTCAGGTGGAACAGGTGGTCGAGGCGATTTCGGCCGCGGCGAAGACCGGACGCATCGGTGACGGCAAGATCTTCGTGGTCCCCATCGAATCGGCGCTGCGTATCCGTACGGGCGAGCAGGACGAAGCGGCGATCTAGACCAATTGGCTGAACCAGCGGGCAGCGGAAGGTCCCTTCCGCCATGCCCATTCAAGAACAGGACGAAGGAAGGACGATTATGGCCAGCGCATCGGACATCGTGAAGCGGATCAAGGATGAGGAGATCGAATGGGTCGACCTCCGGTTCACCGATCCCAAGGGCAAATGGCAGCACCTGACGATGGTCTCGAAGGTCATCGACGAGGACATGCTCGAGGAAGGCCTGATGTTCGACGGCTCCTCGATTGCCGGGTGGAAGGCCATCAACGAATCCGACATGATCCTCATGCCTGACCTTGAGGAGGTCTATGTCGACCCGTTCAGCGCCACGCCGATGATGATCGTGTTCTGCGACATCGTCGAGCCTTCGACCGGGGAAGGCTACAACCGTGACCCGCGCTCGACCGCCAAGCGTGCCGAGGCCTACCTGAAGACCACCGGCATCGGCGACACCGTCTATGTCGGCCCCGAAGCCGAGTTCTTCATGTTCGACGATGTACGGTTCGAGGACGGCTATGCCGGCTCAGGCTTCCAGATCGACGACATCGAGTTGCCGACCAACACCGGCACCGAGCTCGAAGCGGGCAATATGGGCCACCGTCCACGCGCCAAGGGCGGCTACTTTCCGGTTGCCCCGGTCGATAGCGCGGTCGACATCCGCGGCGAGATGGTCTCGACCATGCTCGAGATGGGCCTGCCTTGCGACAAGCACCACCACGAGGTGGCCGCCGCGCAGCATGAGCTGGGCCTCACCTTCGGCACGCTGGTCCAGACTGCGGACCGGATGCAGATCTATAAGTATGTCGTGCATATGGTCGCTCACGCTTATGGCAAGACCGCGACCTTCATGCCCAAGCCGATCAAGGACGATAACGGTTCGGGCATGCACACGCACTTCTCAATTTGGGAAGAAGGCAGGCCAACCTTCGCCGGCAACGGCTATGCCGGCCTGTCGGATAATTGCCTCTACTTTATTGGCGGCGTCATCAAGCACGCCAAGGCCCTGAACGCCTTCACCAATCCCACCACCAACAGCTACAAGCGGCTGGTGCCGGGCTTCGAGGCGCCGGTGCTGCTCGCCTATTCGGCGCGCAACCGCTCGGCCAGCTGCCGCATTCCTTACGGCTCGGGCGAGAAGTCCAAGCGCGTGGAATTCCGCTTTCCCGATGCAATGGCGAACCCCTACCTCGCTTATGCGGCACTTCTGATGGCTGGGCTGGACGGCATCCAGAACCGAATTCACCCCGGCGAGGCGATGGACAAGAACCTCTACGACCTGCCGCCAGCCGAGTTGGAGAACGTCCCCACCGTCTGTGGCTCGCTGCGCGAGGCGCTGAACGAGTTGCAGGCAGATTGCGATTTCCTGCTCGCCGGCGACGTGTTCTCCAAGGACCAGATCGATGCCTATATCGAGCTCAAGTGGGAGGAAGTGATCCGCTTCGAAACCACGCCAAGCCCGGTCGAATACGATATGTACTACAGCGCCTGAGCCATTGCTCCACTACACTGCTGCTTGAATGGAGGCCGTCCGGACTACCGGGCGGCCTCGTTCTGTTTGAGCACGATCCGTGGGAGGAGAACGCCTCACCGCAGGTCCTCCGGGACGAGCCGGCACCTTCGCTCCAAACTGGACGAGATAAATCTTTCCTACATATGTTAAGCATGTTTACGTCTTCACATTTGTTTAACTGCTGTGAGGAGCTGCATGCTACGCAAACCCATCTTCGACGCGGTCCGGGAACTTCTGGGTCGCGGCTTCACCCAGGATGAAGTCTCGTTCATCGATCGGGCGATTAACGAGGCGCTCGGACAGAAAGACGAGCCGAACGCATGCCCGAGCCGCATTGGCACCGAAGGCGTGACGCTCATCAAAGAGTTCGAGGGGTGTGCAACTCGGCGGCCCGACGGCATGATCCAGGCTTATCCCGATCCGGGCACGGGCGGCGATCCGTGGACGATTGGTTGGGGAGCCACTCACATAGAGGGCCGCCAGATCTGCCGCGACGATTGCATCAGCCAAGCCCAAGCCGACCTGCTGTTCGAGGAGCACATCGAGAGCTATGCCAAGGAGGTGGCGAAGGCGCTGGGTGATGCGCCAACCAGCCAGGCGCAGTTCGACGCGCTGGTCAGCTTCCACTACAATACCGGTGCCATCGCCAAGGCGACGCTGACCAAGAAACATTGTGCCGGCGATTATGAAGGCGCGGCGCGCGAGTTCGCCCGCTGGACCCGCGCCGCAGGCCGGGTCATGAACGGCCTCGTCCGCCGGCGCGACGCAGAATGTGCGCTTTACAAGCGCGGCTGCTGACCGCCCCTTCCGCCCGCCGGAACCGGCGAGAGGCAATGTCCCCTCTCGCCGGGTCAGCGCCGGCGTCAGTAGTCGCGGCTGTACTCGGCCGCGACGCTGTGCCGGCCGACCGTGCTGATGCTGGCCAGCAAGGATAACCAGCTCGTCACGCGGAATTCGACCTCGGTTGCGTTGTAATTGGCTCCATCGGTGATGACCTCGGCATAGAGCCGGCGGGTGATGTTCTTGCCGAGCGCCACCGAGGTGCCACGGTCGATCACCGGATCAGCAGGGACGATGCGCAGGCGATCGAGCCCGATCGCGCTGCGCAGCTCGTTGATCGGGCCCAGCCCGCCCCCGCCGCGCAAGGATGCGAGCGCCGAGCCGAGCTGCAGCGCGTCGGTCGCCGAGAGATCGGTCACCGAGCCGCCGAACAGGATGCGCGCGAGCAGTTCCTCCTCTGGCAGGGCGGGCACCGACGTGAAGGAGATGTCGGGCTGGCTGGCACGGCCTTCGACATTGACCGAAACATCGGTGCCGTCGAACTCGCTGGTCGCGACGATGTCGACGCGCGGGTCGGGCGGTGATTCTTCATCGAAAATGATACGCCCGCGGGTGATCTCGAACCGCGCCCCGGCAAAATCGTAGAAGCCCTGCCGCGGCACGACCTGCGCCTCCCCGCCAATGCGCGGATCATCAGTCGTGCCGCGCAAGCTGATGTCACCGCCCCATTCGCTGTCGAGGCCCAGGCCGTCGACCTCGATGCCGCTTTCGGCGCTGGCGTTGATCAGGTAGCGCCAAGGCGACCTCCCCCGTGAAGCCGGCGCGAGGTCAGGCGGAAGATTGATCTCGCGCACCGCGACATTGGGCAGCTGCGTCGTTTCAGCCGCCGCGCCGAGCCGCCAGCGCGCTTCGCGCACTTCAAGTCGCCCTGCGATGGTGCCACCCACGCCGCCCGAGACAATCCGCATGGGCCCCGTGACGGTCGCGCCCATCGTGGGCAGATCGAGGATCTCGGCATTGCGGGCAGCGAACCGCAGATCGATACGCGGGCCGCGTCCCGCCGCCATGTTGGCAAGGTCGACGGTACCACTGCCCGTAACCCGCCCACCATTAGTCGCCGTCCCGGTAAAACCGGTGATTGCCAGCCGGGAACCCGAGAACCGGCCTCGTGCCCGGGCGTTGGAGATGTCGGTTCCGGTGAGTGCGCTGCGTACCCGCAACTCCTCGCCCGCGAGAGATCCACGCACACGCGGATCGCCGAGGGACCCGCTGACATCGGCGGCGACGCTCAGCGGCCCGGTAATGTCGATGAGGTCGATCGCGACGAGCCGCCAGAGCGCAGCGGCCGGCCCAGTGTAACGGAACTGCGCAAGCAGATCGCCGGCAAACAGCCGCTCGGCGAGCGGGCCGGCGGGCGGCAGGCCGGCGATGCGCGCCTGCAACCGCCCGCTGACCGCCGGGCCGCCATTCATCACCGCACGTGCCTGCAGCAGGGTCGGTGACAGGTCGGCCACCAGCGCCACGTCGATCGGCCGGGAAGTCAGCACCAGGCCCGACCGGGTGAGATCCTCCACCTTGATCCGCGCCGAGCCGATGGGCTCGCCGCCCGGACCGGCACCGATCTCGACGATCCCCGAGACTGTGCCGCCCAGGCCTAGATCACCGCCCAGCGCATCGACCAGCGATAGCGGCATTTCTGACAGGCTGACATTGGCCTCGACCGGAGCCTCGCCGCCGAAGCGCCCCTCTACGATCGTGTATCCACCGGCATAGCCGAGCTGGGTCTTTGCGAGCCGCCAGCCTCCATCGTCGGTGCGGCTGAGCACGGCGCGGCGCGGCATGGTGATGTCGCGGCCGGCATATTCGCCGTCCACCGCCACCGCGATCCGGTCTGGCGCGACCTGGCCGTTGACCAGCATTTCAAAGCGGCTGCCGCGCTGCCCGGCAATGGCCCCGTCGAACCTGCCGCGCCCATTGGTGATCTCAGCCTGCGCAGCCACACGGCGCACAAACAGCGCGCCGTAGCCAAGCCCGGCGATACGTGTCTGGCCTTCCAGCGTGGTGTTGCCGCCACCGATGTAGCCGCTGACATCCAGCGTGCCCTGGTTGATGGCGATTGGCGTGGCGCCACCGAACCGGGCATTGGCGAAGCGGATGTCGGCATCAAAGGCCTGCCCGCCATTGCGGGTGGATAGCGCGAGCGTGCCATCGACCCCGCCCCGTGCCAGCCGCAGCGTCCCCGCCACGCCGCCCTCCGCCAGCGCCAGATCGCCGGTGATCCGCGTCTGCGAGACGTCGAGCCGCTCGATGCCGATGCGCACATCGCCATCCTCGGGAATGACCAGGTTCACCAGCCCCTCGAATGGACCCAGCAGGGAGCCGCCTTCGGCCTCGATGGTGAAGCCATCATCGCTCGGGGAGAGCGCCACGCGGACATCGCGCAGGCCGGCGGCGGGCAGCGGGTCGGCGAAGACCAGCACGGCGCGCGGGCCGTCGCCGGCAATGGTCGCCTCGACGGTAAAAGGACCGTAATCGACATGCTCCCCGCGCCCGGCCAAGGTCGTGGCGCCACTTCTCACACCACCATCGAGCACCAAGGTAAGCTTGCTCGCGGTGAGCCGCGCATTGTCGAAGATGATGGGCCTTGCCTCGCCCAAGGATACGCCTCCGCTGAAGCGGATGTCCTCGCCCGCGAGATTGGCAAGCGTCGGGTTGGTGACCCGTCGCACCCGCCCGTCGAGATCGGCGGAGAGCCGCCAGGGTGCGCCGCCGACCGCGAAGCGGATGCGCGCGCGGGCATCCACGGTGCCGACGCCCTCGAAGGCGAGGCCGCTTGCCGAGACAGGGCCGCTGAGGCCGAACACTCCGCGTGCCAGATCGCCCTGAAGCGCCACATCAGCGGTCAGGCCCGGGAAGCGCAGGGCGAGCGCGTCGGAGCGCAGCCGGTCGCCCTCGAGGACCAGCGTGCCACCGATCCGGCCATTGACCAGGCGCGGGTCGGCCATCCGATTGCCGCTGATGACCCGCTGCACCGTGGCGTTAACCGGCAGCGTCAGTCGTCCGCCGTCATAAGTCAGCGTGCCCTGCTGCACTAGGCCGCGCACGATGGTGCCACTCGCGGCCACCTCACCAATACGCAATTCGTGCGGCACCGCCACACTCCGGAACGGCCCGTCCAGTGTCGCGCGCAGGCTCGCATCGTCGAGCACCAGCGCTTCGCCGAACAAGGCCGGGTCGATCAGCCGGGCGACGACCTCCACTTCCTCGAAGCTGTTGCCGGCAAGGTCGATCGCACCCTCGATCTCGGCCTCGATCGCGCGCCCGCGCAGGGCAAAGGATCCCGCGAGCACATTGTCCTCAAGCATGCCTGTCGCATTCACCGCGACCATTTCGCCCAAGGCCTCGGCGGACAGGCCCTCGAGGAAGGGTGCCGGGCGCAACTCGCCGACGATGCGATACCGCCCGCTATCATTCAAGATCGACAGGTCGGCAAGATCTACGCCGCCTTGCAATGCGTCGAATGTGCCCTCCCATGCGGTCCAGGTCCCGTCGCCGGCGAGCCGCAGCGCAAGGTCCTCGTCTGCCCCGACCAGCGCGGCGAGGAAGCCCCCGGCCGGCGCGCGATAGTCGAGGTCTAGGTCGAACCGGTTACCGTCAGGCTCTGCATGAACCAGCACGGTGAACACATCCGCCCCGCCGAGCGCGCCCTCGGCATCAAGGAAGACCAGACCCTCGCGAATGTCGGTCCGGGCGCGGAAATCGATCACCCGCTCCTCGCCCAGCAGCCCCTCGGCCACGGTCAGGTCGTCGATCATCAGGCGGTCGATGCGGATGTCGAAGTCGGGCAAAGTCGGAGCGTCGGGATCGCTGGGGATGAGCTCCGGCGCGGCGAAGAGCGTGCCGTCGCTGAGCACCAGGTGGCGGATGTCCAGCCCGCTCCACAAGAAGCGCCAGGGCCGCCAGTTGAGATCGATTTCGGGCACCTGGAGGAACAGCACGTCGTTCGCGTCGCGGAAGCGCACATCATGCAGAGTGGCGCTCCACAGGATCGACCCCTCGATCTCGCCGACCTCGACCGAAAGGCCGGAGGCCGGCGCGTAGCTGGAAATCTGGTCGACGATGAACTGCCGGCCCGGTGGTGAGTGGAAGAAGCCGACGAGCAGCACCACAAGCGCCAGCAGCACCAAAAGGATGCCGCCGACGACGCGCGCCAGACGGCTCGGCAAGCGAGAGCGGTGCAAACGGGTCGGCTCACCGGCAGCTTCCGCCAGCGAGGATCGGTCCACAATATCGGCGCCACTCTCGTCTACGGCCATCAGAAGGCCTGGCCCAGGGCGACATAGACCGCGACCGGCGCATCATCCGGTCCGGGATTTAGCGGCACGGCGACGTCCAGCCGCAGCGGGCCGAACGAGGAATGGTAGCGCACACCGATGCCGGCGCCGAACTTGATCTCGTCGAGATCCGGTGTGGTGCCGGTACCCACCGAGCCTGCATCGAGAAACGGCACCACGCTCACCGCGCCATCGAGCAGGCCGGTGCGGATGCGCGCCTCGGCCGACAGCTCCACCAAGGACCGGCCGCCGGAGGGATCGCCCTCACTGTTGCGCGGGCCGATCTCCTGGTAGCCGTAGCCGCGCACCGATCCGCCGCCCCCGGCATAGAGCCGCCGCGACGGTGCGATAACCGCCAGATCCGCGCCGGGAATGCTGGCGAGGCGCCCGCGCCCGGCCAGCACCACGTTCTCGCCCATGCGCCGGTAATAGCTCACATCGACCTGGCTGCGGACGTAGAAGCTCTGCGCTCCGTTGGTGCGCGAGACTTCGGGCGAGAACCGGCCGGCCAGCCGGTAGCCCTGCGTCGGATCGAGCAGGTCGTCCGACGTGTCGCGCTGTACGTAAAGCGGCACGGCGGCAATGAAGTAGGTCTGGCGCGGGAGGAAGATGCCTTCCGCCGTCGCCTCACGCTCGCCCGTGGCGACAAGCTCGAGACCCACCGCCCACGATAGCGCCTTCTGGAACAACAGAGTGCTCACGCGCTCGAACCTGCCGATGAGCGAGACGGTGCGCGCATCATAGGCCTGGTAATCGAGCGTGCTGGCGAACGCATCCAGCGTCAGGATGCGGTCGCGGCCGTGAAAATTGCTCTTGCGCAAGGTGACGCCGAGCAGCTGCTCCTGCGTGCCCGCGATCCCGCGCACGCGCAGCATCCCTTCGGGCGGGAACAGGTTTCGGTGTTCCCAGCTTGCTTGCAGCCGGATGCCTTCCTCGGTGCCATAGCCGATCGAGCCCGCCAGCGTGCGTAGCGGCGCCTCGGTCATCTCCACCTGCAGGTCGACCGTGCCCGGCTGGTCACCGGCAGGCGGCGCCACCTCGACCGGATCAATCGTCACCGAGCCGACGAGCCCGGTGGCGAGGATCGCCTGCCTGAGATCGAGCTCGTCGCTGCGCATGTAGAGGTCGCCAGGCTCGAAGCGGGCGATGTCGGCCAGGTGCTCGCCCGCCAGGTATTCGGGCAAATTGCTGGTAACGGTGCGGAAATTGTACTTGCCGCCGGGCACCACCGGCATGGTCACGTCGCCTTCGCGCCGCGCGTGATCGACGAGGATGGCAGGTTCCTCGATCACCGCGAACGGGTAGCCGTTCTCGCCGAGCGCGACATCGAGATCGAAGCGCTCGTTCTCGACCATATCCATCAGCAGCGGGTCGCCGGGGACGATGCCGTAAGACTCGTGCAGCATCTGGTAGTCGTCGCGCGCTTCGGTCAGCCCACGCAGATCCACCGCGCCGACCCGGTATTGCTGGCCGGGGATGATGTCGAAGCGCACCGCCGAGCGCGCGTCCGGCGTCTCGCCCTCGCCTTCCTCACCCGGCTGGATACCGGCGACCGAGCGGATCACCTGGGCATCGTAATAGCCGTAGACGCGCAGCATGCGCTGGAGCAGATCCTCATCCTCCCGCGCCTGGGCGGAGAGACGGGCCACGTTGTCATCGTCGTCCAGCTGCTCGATCGAGGACAGCGCCCCGAACCGGTCGATGAAATCGTCGCGATAGGGGAACAGCGTCGTGTCGGTGGGGAAAACCAGCACGAGCTCGTCCGAGACCTGCTCCTCGCTGCCCGGCGGCAGCGGCGGCAGCACATCGTCGAACGCGAGGAACTCGATTTCCTCCTCGGATTCGAGCGGAGCAAGCTGCGGTAAATCGATGGTTTCAGGCCACGGCACGGAGACAAGCGGCATCTCGGCCAGCGGCGAGTCGGCGTCGAGCGTCGGTTCATTCCCTTGCGCGCCCTCTTCGGGGGAGACGCCGCGCTCGGCCCAGCCCTCAGGGTCGGCGACTGCCTCGTCGGGGATCAGGTCCTCAAGACGCGGCGGCGCTGCGGCAACCTGCGCAGCAGCCGGAGAGGTCAAGTGAGGCGAGGCGAACGCGAGGAAGGCCGTCAACGCGGCGGCATTGCTGCGCATCGGCCGTGACAGACGCGCGTCAGGCGATTTTATACTGGCCTTGGCCGCCGGGAGTGCCGTCCTTGCCGCTGCCATCCACCTCGGCCCTGTCGGCCCGCTGGACATAAGCGGCCCGAGCGATAAGCGCGGATTGCTCGTCATCGGACATGCGCACCCAGCCATTCTGACCGAGCCGCTCGATCGGGCGATAGCGCACCTTGTACTGCATGGAGCGCGCGCCCTCGACCCAGTACCCGAGATACACGTAAGGCAGGCCCGCTCGCGCAGCCCGGCGAATGTGATCCAGGATGACGTAATTGCCAAGCCCGCTGCGCGCCTCATGCTCCGGGTCGTAGAAGCTGTAGATCATCGACAACCCGTCCCCCTGTCGGTCCGTGAGGCAGGCGGCCACGAGCCGGCCTGGCTTCGCGCCCGAAGAAGGCTCTCTATATTCAATCACGTAGCTGGAAACGTTGCTGTGTTCCACCATGTCGGCATAATCGACCTCATCCATCGCCGCCATGCCGCCCCCCGGATGCCGCCGGGCAAGGTAGCGCTGCAGCAGGTCGAACTGCTCGCCGGTGGCCCAGGCGCGGCATTCCACGCTCTCCAGGTCGTCATGGCGCTTGAGGATTCTCTTCTGCGATGCCGAAGGGCTGAATTCCGCCGCCACCACGCGCACCGAGACGCAGGCACGGCAATCGACGCAGGACGGCCGATAGGCCACGGTCTGGCTGCGGCGGAAGCCGATTCGCCCCAGCGCATCGTTCAGCGCCTCGGCATGGGGCGCCTTCAGCTCGGTGAACACCTTTCGCTCGGTCTTGCCAGGCAAATAGGGGCACGGCGCCGGACTGGTGACGAAGAAGCGCGGAAATCTGACGGGGGCCGTCACGGCTGAAGGCGATCCTCTCACAAGCCAGAATTGGCAAAGCTGTCGCGGGGGCGTAGCCCGTTATGCCACAGCTGTCGCAGGGTGAAAGGGCCTTCACCACGAGAGGGCACATAATGGGGCAGGAATCGCTTTCCCGCGCCGCGATGCCCCGCTCGGTCGATCAGTTGAGTTCGACCCGCGTAACCGAATAGCCCTTGGCCCGCAGGCTGCCGATCAATTCCTCGAGCTGCTCGGGGTCGCGCGCCTCGCACTCGATATCGGTAATCAGCCCCTTGGCCGGCAGGTTGGTGAAGATCCGCTGATGATAGATTTCCAGGATGTTGACCTGGTGCCGGTCGAACTCACGCATCACCTTGTAGAGCGCGCCCGGCCGGTCCTGCAGGGTGATCTGCAGCCGCGCCAGCCGGCCCGAGCGGGCCAGGTCGCGCAGGAGCACGTTGGCGAGCAGCCGCGTATCGATGTTGCCGCCGCACAATACGAGGCCGATCGTCTTTCCGGCAAACCGTTCGCGATGGGCCAGGAGCGCCGCGAGCCCCGCCGCGCCCGCGCCCTCGACTACGGTCTTCTCGATCTGCAACAGTAGCGAAACAGCCTCCTCAAGATCGCGCTCGCCCACCAGCACGATGTCGTCGACCACGCGGGAGATGACGCGCGAGGTGAACTCGCCCGGCTGCTTGACCGCGATGCCCTCGGCCAGCGTATCGCCCCCGCATGGCATCGGCTCGTCCTTGAACCGCGCATAGGCCGAGGGGAACAGCCGCGCCTGCACGCCGATCACCTCGAGCGGCCGGCCCACGGGATTGTCCCGCGCCTTGGCGACGGTGCCCATGCCCGAGATCAGACCGCCACCGCCGATTGGCACGACCAGCATCTCAATCCCCGGCGCGTCCTCCAGCAATTCGAGCGCGACAGTTCCGGCGCCCGCCGCGACATTGGCATCGTCGAACGGGTGGACGAAGGTGAGCCCAAGCTCCTGCTCCAGCTGGCGCGCATGGGCATAGGCATCGTCGAAGGTCTCGCCCTCAAGCAGCACCTTGCCGCCCACGCTCTCGGTCTGCATCACCTTCACGGTCGGAGTCGTGCGCGGCATCACGATGGTCACCGGCATGCCGAGCCGGGTACCGTGGTAGGACAGGCCTTGCGAATGGTTGCCGGCGCTCGCCGTGATCACGCCGTGGGCGCGCTGCTCGTCGGACAGCAACAGCAGCGCGTTGAGAGCGCCGCGCTCCTTGTAGGCGGCGGTGAATTGCTGGTTCTCGAACTTGAGCCAGATTTCGGCGCCGGTGATCTTGGAGAGCGTCCGGCTGTAATGCGTGGGCGTGCGCACCACCGCGCCCGCGATCCGTGCCGCCGCAGCGCGCACATCCGCAATGTCGAGCTCGGCTGCGAAGAGTTCGGTCGTATTCATAGATCAACGCGCTATCCGAATTCGCAGGCCAAGGGAAACCCTTGCAAAGCGCGCGGCAGGTAAAGAATGGGCGCCGGGCGATTGCCTTCTCCCGCTCGAGGCGGCAGGTGACGCGCATGAACACAAGCAAAGCCATCGCTTTTCTGGGCCTCGGCGTCATGGGCGCGCCCATGGCCGGGCACCTCGCGCGGGCAGGCCACAGGCTGACCGTCTACAATCGCACGTCCAGCAAGGCCGAGGCGCTCGTCGCCCGGCTGGCGGCAGAGGGCCACCAGGCCACCAGCGCACCCTCTCCGGCACAGGCGGCGGCGGAGCAGGACGTTGTGCTCACCTGCCTCGGCAACGATCAGGATCTCGCCGCCGTAATGCTGGGCGAGACCGGCGCGCTGGCGTCCATGCGCAAGGGCGCACTCTACGTCGACCACACCACCGTTTCCCCAGCAATGGCACGCCGGATCGGCGGAGAGGCGGAGGATGCCGGCATCCTCGCGCTCGATGCGCCGGTCTCGGGCGGCCAGGCGGGGGCTGAGAAAGGCGCCTTGTCGATCATGTGCGGCGGCAGCGAAGCGGCAATGGCGGCGGCGCGGCCGGTGATGGAGGCCTATGCCGCGCGGATGGTGCATGTGGGCGAAGCTGGCGCGGGCCAGGCGACCAAGGCGGTCAACCAAGTCTGCATCGCCGGGGTGCTGGCGGGCCTGTCCGAGGGCGTGGCACTGGCCGAGGCGAGCGGCCTCGATCTCGACCGCGTGTTCGAGGCCATCTCCGGCGGTGCGGCGCAGAGCTGGCAAATGGACAATCGCTGGTCCACCATGGCAGCCGGCGAGTTCGACTTCGGCTTCGCGATCGACTGGATGCGCAAGGATCTCGCGATCGCTCTCGGACAGGCGCGCGAGCTCGGCGTCACCCTGCCCGTCACCGCGCTGGCCGACCATTTCTATGCGCTGGTCCAAGCCCAAGGCGAAGGACGCCAGGACACGAGCGCGCTCATCCGTCACCTGCCTCAGAGGTCCGCCAAGTGATCCACCGCACCTTTCGCAGCGCCGCGCTCGGCACGGCGGCCGCGCTCCTGCTGCCCGCCCCTGCCGCCGCCGATACGCTCATCGACAATATCGAGGGCATCTCGATCAACCGGGAGGGCGAGGTCGATCGCTTCGCCGCCATGGTGTTCGACGATGACGGCATCATCACCCACCTGCTCGATTTCGGTGACGACGTGCCCGAGGAGGTCGAGTTCCGCGAGGATGGCAAGGGCCGCGTGGTTATCCCGGGCCTGATCGACGCGCATTTGCACATGATGGGCCTCGGCCTGGGCCAGCTCACGCTCGATTTGTCGCAGACGCGCTCGCTCGACGAAGCCCTCTCGCGCCTCGCCGCTTATGCCGAGGCCTATCCCGACCGCCCATGGCTGATCGGGCGCGGCTGGAACCAGGAGCGCTGGGGCCTGGGCCGCTTCCTCACAGCGGCGGAGATCGACGCGGTGGTCGGCGACCGGCCCGTCTGGCTCGAGCGCGTCGACGGCCATGCCGGCTGGGCCAACAGCGCCGCGCTGCGTGCCGCGGATGTGAGCGCGGCCACGCCCGATCCGGCGGGCGGGCGCATCGAGCGGGTGGCAAACGGGCGCGAGCCGGCGGGCGTATTCGTCGACAATGCCATGGCCCTCGTCGCCGCCGCGGTCCCCCCGCCGCGTGCCGAGGACAGTGACCTGGCTCTGCACGAAGCGCAGGAACTGCTGCTGGCCCGTGGCGTCACCGCCGTCGCCGACATGGGCACCAGCATCGAAGACTGGATGACGTATCGGCGGGCGGGCGACACCGGGCGCCTGCGCATCCGCATCATGTCCTACGCCGCGGGGATCGAGCCGATGCTGCTGATCGGCGGCACCGGGCCCACGCCCTGGCTGTACGATGATCGGCTGCGGCTGAACGGGGTCAAGCTCTACCTCGACGGCGCGCTCGGCTCGCGCGGGGCGGCGCTGAAGAGCGGCTATGCGGACGATCCAGCCAATCGCGGCCTCGAACTGCTCGACGGCACGCAATTGCGCAACCTCATGAGCCGCGCCGCGCTCGACAATTTCCAGGTGGCGGTGCACGCGATCGGCGATGCCGCCAATGCCGAGGCGCTCAATGCCATTGACGAGCTATCGGAGGATTATGGCGGCGACCGGCGCTGGCGCATCGAACATGCGCAGGTGGTCGATCCGGCGGACATCCAGCTCTTCGGACGCCACGGCATCATCGCCTCGATGCAGCCGGTGCACCAGACTTCCGACCGGCTGATGGCGGAAGCGCGACTGGGGCCCAATCGCCTGGCAGGCGCCTATGCCTGGCGCTCGATCGCCGAAGCGGGCGCACCGCTCGCCTTTGGCTCAGACGCTCCGGTAGAGCTGCCCGATCCCCTCGCCGGCATGGCCGCCGCCATTAGCCGGATGGACACAGCCGGCGAGCCACTCGGCGGCTGGCAACCGCAAGAGACGGTCAGCCGGGAGGCAGCCCTTGCCGCCTACACCGCCACCGCCGCGTTTGCAGGCTTCGCCGAAGGCCGCTTCGGCCAGCTCCAAGTGGGCGAGCGTGCCGATTTCGTCATGCTGGACCGGGATCCATTGCTGGCGAGTGTGGAGGATCTGCGCGCGGCACGGGTCCTCGAGACCTGGATAGGCGGCCGCAAGGTCTATGAATCGTCCACCGAGGGGGTGCCCGCCCGGTGATTGCGGTTGCTGTATTTACGAGCAATTCACCTTTTGCCCATAAATATGGGAACTAGCCACGAAATTGTCTCGTTATCGACCAACACTTTGGTTATGGCCGTTGTGCGATAGCTCAATCGGGAGATTTGAAGAATGCGTTTTAAGATGTTGGCCACGGCCGTTGCGGCCCTGAGCGTGGTTGCCACCCCCGTACTTGCCCAGGTTACTCCTACCGCGCGTTCCAGCAACGCGATGGCTGCAAATGATGAGATTCCGGCAGGCAACACGGTGATTGCTCTGATCGCCGTGGCTGCGTTTGCTGCTGGCTTGTACATCGTTGTCAGCGATGAGGACGAAGACGATTTGCCGACCAGCCCGTAACAGGCAGGTTAGCGCTTCAGTCGCATTACGAACGGGGCCTCGCGGCCCCGTTTTTGTATGTCTGGCGTTTTGTATGTCTGGCACAGTGGGGCAGAGCGGTTCGGGCTGCCCTGCCGGGCGATTTTCCTACTCGCCTTCGGGGGCAGCTCCCGCTTCCGCTGCATTGCGCGCCTCCTTGCGCTCGCTCAGCAGCATGATCAGCATCGATCCCTCGAACAGAACAAGCAGCGGTATGGCCAGCAATAGCTGCGAGACCACGTCGGGCGGCGTGATGATTGCCGCCACCGCAAATACCAGCACGATGATGTAGCGCCGTGCGGAGGCAAGCTGCGCCCGACTGACTAGGCCCGCCCGGTTAAGCAGCATGAGCAGCACCGGCAACAGGAAGCTGATCCCGAAGGCGAGGATGAAGCGCATGACGAGATCGAGATAATCGCCCATTGCCGGCAGCGCTTCCTGCCGCAGGCCGCCGGCGGTGCCCTCGAATCCGAGGAACCAGCTGAACGCCGTGGGCATGACCACGAAATAGGCGAGGCTCGCGCCGAGCGTGAACAGCACCGGCGTGGCAATGAGGAATGGCAGGAAGGCGCGCTTCTCACGCGCGTAAAGCCCGGGCGCGACGAATGCCCAGAGCTGGTTGGCGATGACCGGAAAGCTGATGAAGAACGCAGCGAACAGCGCCACCTTGATCTCCACGAAAAAGGCTTCGTAGAGCCGGGTATAAACCAGCCGGCCCTGGCCGGGAGTCTCGGCGAAGGCCGCCGTCAGGGGGCGTACGAGGAAGCCGAAGATATCATCGGCGAAGTACAGGCACACCGCAAAGGCGATGGCGAAGGCGCCGATCGCGCGCACCAGCCGCGTGCGCAGCTCGATCAAATGCTCGAGCAGCGGAGCCTGCGTGTCGTCGAGGTCCTTGAGATTGAAGGCCATTGCCGCTCAGCTCCGGGGCGAGGGAACGCTTGACGGCGAAGCGGCGTCGGCTTCGGCATCGCCGGCGCGTGCTAGACCATCGTGCCTGGTGTCGGGTGCATGGTCGGCGGGAACCGGCCCGCCGCTCTCGCCAACGGGATCAGCGCTGACCGCAATGGCCTGTGCGGGCGCGTGATGCTCGGTCGCCGCACCTTCGGCGAGCCTGGGCTTTGCGGGCAGCGCCCCGGTCGGCTCCGTCTCAGCAGGCAGCCCCGCCGGGTCCTGCTGCATGATCTTCTCGTTCTGCGCCTTCCACTTCTTTTCCATTTCCTCCATCTCGGCCTCGCGAATCATCGCGTCGAGGCCGGAGCGGAAATGGCCGGAAAGGCGCCTGATCTTGCCGATCCAGCGGCCTGCCGTGCGCAGCGCAAGCGGCATGTCCTTCGGGCCGATGACGATCACGGCCACGATCATGATCAGCAGCAGTTCGGACGCGCCGAGATCGAACATTGGCGGCGCTCTTGCTGGAGACTAGCCCGACGTCTTGTCGGCGGTCTTCACGCTCTCGACGGACTCGCCGGCCGGCTTCGCCTCGTGCACCGGGCCTTCGATGCGTGCGGGCTCTCTCTTCACCTCATCTTCCTCGCTGAGGCCTTGGCGAAAGCTTTTCACGCCCTTGCCGAAATCGCCCATCATCTCCGAGATCCGGCCCCGGCCGAACAGGATGAGGATGACCACCGCAATGATCATGATCTGGAACGGTCCGATGCTACCCACTGGAAATTCTCCGACTGCCTTGCGGCTCCTCTAGGCGCTTCGAGCAGCCATTTCCAGCGCCGCGACGCAAGGTTGAACGAACGAGCGTTAGTCCCCGCTATCGTCTTCCGACGTGCCCGGATCCTCCAGCTCGGACGATGCACCGGCCGTCAGTTCCTCATACGCCGCGTCGACGGGGTCGAGCAGCCCGGCAGCCTTGAGCTCGTCTATGCCCGGCAGGTCGCGCCGGCTTGCAAGGCCGAAATGGGAGAGAAATTCGGGCGTGGTCGCGTAAATGACCGGGCGCCCGGGCACTTCGCGCCGGCCGCTCGCGCGCACCCAGCCCGCCTCCATCAGCACGTCGAGCGTGCCCTTGGCGGTCTGCACGCCGCGAATCGCCTCGATCTCGGCGCGGCTGACCGGCTCGTGATAAGCGATGATCGCCAGCACCTCGGTCGCCGCGCGCGACAGGCGGCGCAGCTGCTCCTTCTCGCGCCGAAGCAGGTGCGCAAGGTCAGGCGCGGTCTGGAACTGCCAGCGCCGCCCACGCTCGACGAGCCGAATGCCGCGGGTTTCGTATTGCCCCGCCAGTTGCCGAAGCACGTTGCGCACGTCCGCACCTTCGAGATGTGTCGAGATCTGCTCGGCACTCATCGGCTCCTCTGCCGCGAACAGCAGCGCTTCTACCGCACGGGAGACTTCGTCAGGAGCCTGGGTGGCCTCACGAACGATTGCGACCGGGCCACGTCCCGTTGGTGTTCCCGACGGGTTCACGCTTTGACCCGCCGCAGGTGCAGCGGTCCGAATGTCTGGTCCTGGCGCAGCTCGGCCTTGCCCCGCCGCGCCAGTTCCAGCGCCGCGACGAAGCTCGAAGCCAGCGCCGAGCGCATGAGGCGCGGCCCGGCCCCAGCCGGGAGGAAGGTCCTGAGCTCGAGCCAGTCGAGCGTGACGCCGAGCATGGTCGAAACGCGGTCGAGCGCCGAATCGAGCGTCATCACCGGCCGCTCGCGCACCATGTGGACCACGGGCTCGGTGCGCAGCCGGACCTGACCATAGGCATGGACCAGCACATACCAATCGCACTGCCAGGCGGCCTTGCGCAGCACGCGCAGCCCCTCGGGCGCGCCGCGGGCGAAGACGTCGCGCCCGAGGCGATCGCGCGCCATCAACCGCGCCGCGGCCTCGCGCATGGCGCCGAGCCGCTGGAGCCGCAATTGCAACCTGAGCGCCAATTCCTCGGGATCGGGATCGGGCCGCTCCTCCTTGGGCAGCAGCAGCGCCGATTTGAGATAAGCGAGCCATGCGGCCATCACCAGGTAATCGGCCGCGAGCTCCAGCTTCAGCGTCTCGGCCCGGTCGATATAAGCGAGATATTGATCGACAAGCGCGAGGATCGAGATCTGCTTGAGGTCCACCTTCTGCCGCCGCGCCATGTCGAGCAGCAGGTCGAGCGGGCCCTCCCAGCCATCGAGCTGCAGATAAAGCGCTTCCTCACTGCCCGGCACAGTGGCGGAAGGTGCATCCCAACCGGGCGCGTCAGCCGCTTCGGAGCGGTCGAACAGCGTGCCGTTATCGGTCACGCCCTCATCAATCACGTTGGCGCACTCATGGCGAGGGCCAGCAGGGTATCGCGTTTTGCGAGCAGTTCGGCACGATCCGCCTGCGTGAGGTCGAGCGAGGTCGAGCCGAGCGCATGCTCGAGCCGGGCGGACGCCTCCTGGCCCATCTTGGGCAGCCGCGCGGCGATGCCGACCATGTCGTCCATCTTCGCCCAGCAATTGAGCACGATATCGCAGCCGGCCGCAATCGCACGTTCGGCCCGCTCGGGCACGGTGCCCGAGAGTGCCTCCATGTCGATGTCGTCGCTGAGCAACAGGCCGGAAAAGCCGATCTGCTTGCGGATGATCTCACCGATCACGAAGGCGGACTGCGTGGCGGGTTGGTCCGCGTCCCAGGCCGGGTAGCGGATATGCGCGGTCATCCCCACGGGCGCGTCGGCGAGGCGGCGGAAAGGGCTCAGGTCGCTCTCCAGCTCTTCGGCGCTCGCGCGCACCACCGGCAATTCCTTGTGGCTGTCCACCTCCGCGCGACCATGGCCCGGCATGTGCTTGATGCAGCCGGCGACGCCCGCACGCGCGAGGCCCTCCAGGATCATTCGAGCAAGCGCAGCCACCTGCATCGGCTCCGCGCCAAGCGCCCGATCGCCGATCACGTCGTGCGCACCCGGCCGCCGCAGGTCGAGAAGCGGCCAGTAATCGAGCGTGATGCCGGCGGCTGCGAGGTCCTGGCCCAGCAGCTCGGCATTGACGCGCGCCGCCTCCATCGCGCTGATGGGAGCGATTTCATAAAGCCGGTCGAAGGCCTTACCCGGCGGATAGGCCGGCCATTCGGGCGGCTTCATGCGCGCGACCCTGCCGCCTTCCTGGTCGATCGAGACAAGCAGCCGCTCACGCCCGTGAATGGACCGCAGGTCGTCGGTCAGAGCCCGCAATTGCGCCCGGTTCTCCACGTTGCGGCCGAACAGGACGTAGCCCGCAGGGTCGCTCTCGCGGAAAAAGGCGCGCTCATCGTTGGTCAGGCGCGGTCCGGAAAGGCCGAAGATAGCGGGCGTCATGACGCCAGACTCGCAATTTCGCGGCCGCTCGGCAAGCTTGGGGCCGAGCGGGCATGTGGAAAGCGGCGCCCGGGGCCCCTCCCGCTAGTCCTTCACCTGGCAATCCCCGCCCTCGGCGCGGATCTGGCGGCACAAAGCCCCGGCTTCGGCACGGCCGCCGGCAAGTGCCTGGAGACCGAAGATCGCGCCACTGTCGGCGCTGCCCTCGACCACGCGGCGGCTGCGTCCCTGGAGCACGGGGATCCGGGTGCTGAGCTGTCCCCAAGCGGCATCGGCTGCCTCGCGGGTGGAGTAGGCACCCACCTGCACGCCGATGACGCTGGCGGCCTCCGGCCCTGCGGCAGGGCCATCGGGCACTTCGACCGCCACAGCGCGGCTCTCCGCCTGGAGGCGTCCTTCGAAACCTTCGCCCTCGCCGATTCCGAAGCTGACATTTCCAGTCCCCGCCACCTCGGTGCCGCCTGCATCTGCGGGCCGCACCTTGTAGGGTGTTTCGGGAGCCTGGATGATGCTGCCGTCGGCCACGATGCTAACATCACCCGGCGTGGCGAACAGCCACCACAGCGCGCCGGCCATCAGCGCCAGCACGGCGAGCGAACCGAGAGCCAGCGACATCACCCGCGTGCTGTCGATCCGTGGGCCGGGCTCGTCTTCTTCGGCGGCGAGCCAGGGCAGGCGCTGCTGCTCCTCCGCGTCAAACAGCGGGTCGCCCAGCCGTCTGCTCAGCAGCCTTCCGCTTTCTCCCGGGCCCGGCTCGCCCGTACGCACGGTTACAGCTCCTCGACCGCCGCGACGCCCAGCAGCGCAAGGCCGTTACGGATAACCTGGCCGATCTGCGCGGCGAGGAACAGCCGGGCGGCGCTCAGCTCAGCCTCACCCGAGACGAGCATGCGCAGCCGCGGATCGTCATTGCCCATGTTCCAGAAGGCGTGGAAGGCAGCGGCGAGATCGTAGAGATAGAACGCGATGCGGTGCGGCTCGCGTGCGCGCGCGGCGGCTTCCACTTCGCGCGGAAATTGCGCCGCCTGCTTGACCAGCGCCAGCTCGTCCCGGCCCAGCAGGTCGAGCTTTTCGTCGCTCGGCTCCATGCCTTCATCGGTCGCCTTGCGCATGATCGAGCAGATCCGCGCATGGGCGTACTGGACGTAGAATACCGGGTTGTCCTTGCTCGCCTCCACCACCTTGGCGAAGTCGAAATCCATCTGCGCCTCGGGCTTGCGGGTGAGCATGGTGAAGCGCACCACGTCCTTGCCCACTTCCTCCACCATATCCGCGATGGTGACGAAATTGCCCGAGCGCTTGGACATCTTCACCGGCTCGCCGCCGCGCAGCAGCTGGACCATCTGCACCAGCTTGACGTCGAACGGGATTGCCCGTCCCCCGCCTTCGGACAGAGCGGCCACCGCGGCCTTGATGCGCTTGACGGTGCCGGCATGGTCGGCGCCCCAGATGTCGATCAGCTCGTCGGCGCTTTCCGCCTTCTGCATGTGATAGGCCAGGTCGGCGCCGAAATAGGTCCACTTGCCGTCAGACTTGCGAATCGGCCGATCCTGGTCGTCGCCGAAGCGCGTCGAGCGGAACAGCGGCAGCTCGACCGGCTCCCAATCCTCGATCACCTTGCCCTTGGGCTGCTCGAGCTCCCCGTCATAGACCAGGTCGTGCGCGCGCAGCCATTGCTCGGCAGCCTCAGGCTTGCCGGCGCGTTGCAACTCCGCCTCGGAGGCGAACAAATCGTGCTCGATGCCGAGCAGCTTCAAGTCGGCGCGAATCATCTCGAGCATGGCCGCCACGGCTTGCTCGCGGAACAGCGGCAGCCATTCGTCCTCAGGTGCGTCGCGGTATTTCTCACCAAATTCGCCGGCCAACTTCTCGCCCACCGGCTTCAGGTAATCGCCCGGATAAAGACCGGCCGGAATCTCGCCGATGTCCTGGCCCAGCGCTTCACGATAGCGCAGGTGGGCCGAGCGGGCGAGCGTATCGACCTGGCCGCCCGCATCGTTGACGTAATATTCGCGGGTGACCCGATGCCCGGCATATTCGAGCAGCGCGCACAGCGCATCGCCCACCACCGCGCCGCGACAATGGCCCATATGCATGGGCCCGGTCGGGTTGGCCGAGACGTATTCGACATTGACCCGCCGCCCCTCCCCGCTCGACGAACGGCCGTAATCAGGCCCGAGCCGGGCGATTGCGGCAAGCTCGGTGCGCCAGTTGATGTCGGCCAGGCGCAAATTGATGAAGCCCGGCCCTGCGATCTCGGCGCTCTCAATCAGCGGATCGGTGACGAGATGCGCGACGATCTTCTCGGCCAGCGCGCGCGGATTGGTCTTGGCGCGCTTGGCCAACACCATCGCGGCGTTGGTGGAGAGGTCGCCATGCGCCGAATCGCGCGGCGGCTCGAGGCTCACCGCACCGCGCGGCGCATCGGGCGGGAGCGACGCTTCCATCTCGAGCGCCGCGAGCACCGCGTCGATCTTCTCCGCAAAAGTGGCATAGAGCGTCTTGAGCGGCGTGCTCAGAGGCTTGGTTTCGGCAATGTGATCGGACATTGCGCGCCGTTAGCGTGTTTGGCGGGCGGGTAAAAGCGGCTGGACGAAAGCCGCGCCCGTCACCGCCCAGTCAGGCCGCTCAGCGCGAGGCGTTGAAACGCAGCTGGTCCTCGGTCAGCTGGAAGCCGACCAGGAGTTCGAAAGTCGCCCGGGCGAGCGCCTCGCGTATGTCCGGCTGGGTCAGCGGATCGACGGCTGCATCCTCATCGCCTGCGCGCCGCGTGCGGGTGATCCGCTCGCGAATTTCGCTGGGCAACGTCGCCGCCGCGCGCTCGACATAGGCCGCGCCAGTTCCGGTGCCTTGGGTCCGCGCCGCGCCGTCGGCGAAATCGAGTGTCACCGTGCCCACCCGCTTGGCGACGACCGAATCGCCACCACGCACCACGGTGGAGAAGAAAGGCAGCTCCACCCGCCGCGCGCCAGCCGTGTCGCGCCGCTGGGCCTGCACCTCGAAGGTGGCAGTGGCGTACACCTGCTCGCCCGAATCGTCACAAGTGCTGCGCACATTGGTCATGGTGGCGGTGATGTCGATCGCGTCCGCGGTGCGCGCTTCGGCCGGCGAGAACAGGGTGATGTCCCCCAGATAAAGCGGCACGCCCACGGCCGGGCAGGCGCTGCGCAAAGCGGTGATGCCCACGCCCTGCTCAATCACGACGTCGCCTTCCGAACGGCAGCCAGCCAGCAAGCCGGCCGCGGCCAGACCTGCGAAAAGCGCGATGCGAGGGATCATCCCTATTCCTTGTCCTTGAGCGAGGCGAGAGGCCCTAGCCCTTTCACTGGCGGGCGACAACCGCTAGAGAGCCGGGCATGAACGCCCCCTTTCAATCGCGCGAGCCGGCCACTCGCAAGCTGCCGCTGACCGTGCTCATCGCCGCGCCGCGTGGCTTCTGCGCCGGGGTGGACCGCGCCATCGAAATCGTGGAGCGCGCGATCGAGCGCTACGGCGCGCCGGTCTATGTGCGGCACGAGATCGTCCACAATCGCTACGTGGTCGATCGGCTCAAGGCACAGGGCGCCGTTTTCGTCGAGGAGCTCGACGAGGTGCCCGACGGTGTGCCGGTCATTTTCAGCGCGCATGGCGTGCCCAAGTCGGTGCCCGCCGAAGCCTCGCGCCGGGGGCTCAACTTCCTCGACGCCACCTGCCCGCTGGTGAGCAAGGTCCACCGCCAGGCCGAGCGGCAGATTGAGGCCGGGCGGCACATCCTGTTCATCGGCCATCGCGGCCATCCCGAGGTCATCGGCACGCTCGGACAAGTGCCCGCGGGCACGGTCACCCTGGTCGAGACGGTGGAGGATGTCGAAATGCTGGACTTCGCGCCCGGCACAAAACTCGCTTTCCTCACCCAGACCACGCTGTCGGTCGACGATACGGCCAAGGTCGTCGCCGCGCTCCGGGAGCGCTATCCGGACATGGTTGGCCCCAAGGCGGAGGACATCTGCTATGCCACCTCCAACCGGCAGGCCGCGGTCAAGCAGGTGGCGCCCGGCAGCGATCTGGTGCTGGTGATCGGCGCCCCCAATTCCTCCAATTCGGTGCGCCTCGTCGAAGTGGCCGAACGCTGCGGAACCGATGCCAAGCTCATCCAGCGGGCAAGCGACATCGAGCCCGCCTGGCTTGAAGGCGTGGGCACGGTGGGCCTCACCGCCGGCGCTTCGGCGCCAGAGACGCTGGTTCGCGAAGTCATCGAGAAGCTTGGTGAGTGGCGGCAGGTCGAGGAGCACACGCTGCTCACCGCCGAGGAGAACATCGTCTTCAAGCTGCCCCGCCAGCTGACCGATTAGCAGCCTTCCTGCACCAGTGGCCGTCTACACCCAGCTCTCGGCGGAGGACCTCGCCGCGCTGATCGCGCATTATGACGTGGGCGAATTGGTTTCTGCCAAGGGCATCGCCGAGGGCGTGTCGAACAGCAACTGGCTGATCGACACGAGCGGCGGGCGCTACATCCTCACCATGTATGAGCGGCGGATCGACACGAGCGACCTGCCCTTCTTCCTCGGCCTGCTCGACCACCTCTCGGCATCCGGCTGTCCCGTGCCGCGCACGATCCACGATCGCGACGGCGCCGCTTCACGCCTGGTCGAGGGCAAGGCCGTGGCGCTGATCGAGTTCCTGCCCGGCGTCTCGCCCGATCGGCCCAGCGCCGGGCAGGCGCGTGCGGTGGGTGCGGCGCTGGCGCAGATCCACATCGGCGCGCGCGATTTCCCGATCCCGCGCGCCAATGGCCTTGGCCCGGTCGAGAGCCTGGCGACTCTGGAAAAATGTGGAACAGCCCCGCTCGCGGCGATCCACCCCGACCTGCCGCGCGCGATCGGCTGGGCACGTGAAGTACGCGCGCGCTGGCCCGCCGACCTGCCCATCTCGGTAATCCATTCCGACCTGTTTCCCGACAATGTGTTGATGCTGGGCGAGCGGGTCACCGGGCTCATCGACTTCTACTTCGCCTGCACCGATGCCATGGCCTACGACTTGGCGGTGACGCACGCGGCCTGGTCGTTCGACAAATCGGGCGTCCGGTTCGACCGAGCGGTCGGCCGCGCGCTGATCGAGGGTTACGAAAGCGTGCGCCCGCTCGACCAGCCCGAGCGCGCAGTGCTGCCACTGCTCGCGCGCGGCGGGTGCCTGCGCTTCGTCGCGAGCAGGGCCGAGGACTGGATCGAAGCGCCGGCCGACGCGCTGGTCACGAAGAAGGACCCCATGGCCTTCCTGCGCCGGCACGATTTCTACGCGCGCGAAGGCGCAGCGGCGTTCGGATGAAGCAGGTCGAAATCTTCACTGACGGCGCCTGCAAGGGCAATCCCGGCCGGGGCGGCTGGGGCGCGCTGCTGCGGATGGGCACCAATGAAAAGGAGCTGTGGGGCGCCGAGCCGCACACGACCAACAACCGGATGGAGCTCACCGCCGCGATCCGCAGCCTCTCGGCTTTGAAGGAGCCCTGCGCGGTTACGCTCCATACCGACAGCCGCTACGTGATCGACGGCATCACCAAGTGGATCCAAGGCTGGAAGCGCAAGGGGTGGGTGAACGCCGCCAAGAAGCCGGTCCTGAACGCCGATCTGTGGCGCGAGCTGGAAGCCGCCGCTGCGCCACACAAGGTGAGCTGGGAATGGGTTCGTGGTCATGCCGGGCATGCGGAGAACGAGCGCGTCGACAAGCTCGCCAGCGAGGCCGCGCAGGGTCTGATCTGAGGCGGATACACCGAAGCGCGCCAGTTGAGACCTGCTCGATGCGACGCTCCTCATAGCAACCGAGCGGCATCGCGCTGAGCTCATGCCGAAGTTTGCGGCCCTGCTGAGTTGCACAAAGCGAACCGGTCAGACAGGCAAATGAGGTGTCGAGCCTATCCGGCAGAGCCGCGTCCGAAGCGCTCAGGCGAATAGAGGCCGGCATCGAGCGCCTCCGTCATCGAGTCGCTGGGGAGGTCCAGCAGCACTTGCGCGCCCAGCCGCGCGGCAGCGGGGGCGGTCTGGATGCCGAAGCCGCCCTGCCCGGCGAACCAGAAAAAGCCCTCGCGCGCGGCATCGAAGCCGTAGACCGGCCGCCGATCGGGCGCGAAGCTGCGCAGGCCCGCCCATCTGCGCTCGACCGTTTCGATCCGCCAGTCGACCACGCGTTGCAAGCGGTCGATGGCGAGCGCCACGTCGAGCTCCTCGGGCGCGGCGTCGCACGGCGCGCTCGGCGTCTCGTCATGCGGGGAAAGCCACAGCCGACCGTTCTCGGGCTTGAAGTAGAACTCACCCGCAAGGTCGAGCACCAGCGGCAGATCGGCGGGTGGTGGTGGATCGACGCGCAGCTGCGCGACGGTGCGGCGCAGTGGCGCGATCCCCAATGGCCGCGCGCCGGCAAGCTGCGCGATAGTGTCCGCCCAAGCACCAGCGGCATCGACCAGCACGCCGGCGCGCAGGCTTCCCGCCGGTCCGAAATCGAGCCGCCATCCATTGCCCTCGCGTTCCGCGACCCGCATCCGATGGCGCACGAGCAGCCGCGCGCCGCGCTGGCGGGCAAGGCCGAGATAATGCTGGTGGACGCGCGCCACGTCGATATCGGCGCAGGCCGGCTCGTCGATCGCGTGCACCCATTCTGGCCTCAGCCCGGGGATCCGGGCGGCGACGTCCGCCCGTCCGAGCCGCGCGATGCTCACGCCCGTTCCTTCAAACCGCTCGAGGAAGCGCGCAACCGCCTCCTCCTGCCCTTCGCGCGCGATGTAAAGCGCCCCGCGCCGCCGCAACGCGTCGAGTTCGCGCAGATAGGGACCGGAAGCCAGCGTCAGCGGCACGATCTCGGGGCCGCCGTAGCATTCCTCCCAGAACGCCGCCGAGCGCCCGGTGGTGTGGTAGCCAGGCACATCCTCCGCCTCCGCGATCACCACGTCCGCGTGAGGCGCGAGCTCGGCAGCGATGCTCGCCCCCGCAATGCCTGCGCCGATCACCGCAATGTCGCACGTCTTGCTCACGCAACCTCCCTCGCCCCGGCGCAGACCCGCGCGAGAAAAATATCGATCGCGGCGAGCGCCCGGTCGCGCACATAATCGGTCTCGCGCAGGATCTCGTGATGCGCCTCGGCGCCGAAATACAGGGCTTCTGCATTCGGCAGGCGTGCGGCTGCGCGTTCCACCGCACGGAAGCCAACGAGCCGGTCCGCGCGGGTGGCAAAGAGGAAAACGGGAAGGTCGAGCGACTCGAGCATGCCGCGCCGCTCAAGCAAACGGATCGAACGCATCGCGCCGCCCACCCAGCCCCAGCTGCCCGGCCCCATGACCAGTTCGGGCCGCTTGTCGCGCCACCACAGCTCGTCGGCATAGCGGGCGTCGTCATGCGTCAGCAGCGCCTGACGGGAGGCCGGTACCGCGCCGGGCTGCTCGCTCCAATTCCAGGCCGGCCGGCGCGGATCGCCAAGCACGAGCATCACCCGCGCGATCGCTCCGCGCAGCCAAAGCGGCGCGCGTTCGGGCTGCACGTCCAGCATCGGCGCGGACAGGATCAGCGCAGCAGGCGCCGGGTCGAGCACCTTCTCAGCCGCCGCCCGCAGCACCAGGTGCCCGCCCATCGAATGCCCGGCGAGGACCAGCGGACCTTCGCGGTCTTGCGCCCATTCGCGCCAGAACTGGCCGAGATCCTCGATCCAGAGCGAGAAATCGTCGACATGCCCGGTCACCGGGTCGGTCCCCAGCCGGCCCGATCCCGCCTGCCCCCGCCAGTCGGCTGCGCTCACCCGCCAACCACGCGCGCGCCAGTCCTCGAACGTCTCAAGGTACTTCTCGTAGGCATCGCCGCGCCCGGCCATGAACAGGAGGGAGCCGCACGGCTCGCCCTCCGGGTCGGGCCAGTCGATCACCCTGATCGCGTGTCCATCGGGCGCATGCCAGCGCCATTCGCGCGCCTTGGCGGGAATGGCCCTGGGGTCGAACCCACGGCGCGCTCCGGCAGTCTCAGGCCTGATCGCAACCTCCCTTCGCGCATGGTTACCATTTGGTAAGCCCGGGGCGCTAGCACGCAGGTCCCAGGAAGAAACTCTCCGGACGCCCGCATGCCCGACAATCCGATCAGCTACGCCCTGCTCGCCGCGCTGGCAATCGCGCTGCTCATCGCGGCGTTCACCGACCTGCGCACCCGGCGGATCGCCAACTGGCTGAACGCCACCATCGCGCTTGGGGCGCCGTTGTTCTGGTGGGCGAGCGGCCTGGCACTGTGGCCTGGCATCGCCATGCAGCTGGCCGTTGCGCTGGCGAGTTTTGTCATCCTCACAATCCTGTTCGCCATCCGCGCGCTCGGCGGCGGAGACGTAAAGCTGCTGACCGCGCTCGCATTGTGGATTGCGCCTGCGCTGTTCGTGAAACTGGTGATGGCCATGGCTTTGCTGGGGGGCGTGCTCACGCTCGCGCTCGCCGGCTGGCACGCGCTGCGCCGGCAAAAGGGCGGGCTCACCATCCCCTATGGCGTCGCCATTGCGCTCGCTGGCCTATGGGTGATCGGTACCGATTATCTGCCCGCCGCGAGTGGCCCGGGCGTCGTGGGGTAACCCAATCTTAACCATAATCTCGCAAATCGGATCTGTGCCCGGCCTCTCGGGATTTGAAAGGGTCTGACCTCACATGGACCGAAGAAAGCTGTTTCTGCTGGCAGGGTCGCTGCTGGTGGCCGTGATTGCCGCGCTCGCTGCGCGCAGCATGTTTGCCGGAGCCGCCGCGCCCACCGTGGCAGCCGCGCAGCCGCAGCCCGAAGGGCCCAAGGTGCTGGTCGCCAAGCGCAGCCTGCCCGTCGGCACCATCATCACCGCCGAAGCGGTCGGCTACCAGCTCTGGCCCCGCGAAATGGTGCAGGACGCTTATTACATCGATGGCGAGGCCGACGTTTCCAAGCTGCTCGGCACGGTGGTGCGCTATCCGCTGACCGCCGGCGAGCCGGTGACCCAGGGCTCGCTCGTCGCGCCCGGCGATCGCGGCTTCCTGGCCGCCGCGCTCGGGCCGGGCATGCGCGCCGTCACCGTGACGGTGTCGGCCGGCACGGGCGTGGGAGGCTTCGTGTTCCCGGGTGACCGGGTCGACCTGATGCTGACGCAAACCGTGGAGGGCGAGGGCCAGGCGCTCAAGGCTTCCGAAACAATCCTGCGCAATCTGCGCGTGCTCGCCACCGACCAGTCGACCGAGAGCACCACCGGGGAAGACGGCAAGACCCAGGTGCAGGATTACAGCATGGTGACGCTCGAAGTGACCCCCACCATCGCCGAGAAGATCGCCGTCGCGCAGACGATCGGCACGCTCAGCCTGTCGCTGCGCTCGATCGCCGACAATCAGAGCGAGCTCGAGCGGGCGATCGCCGCCGGAGATCTCGAGCTTCCGGACAACGTCACGCAGGAGGAAGAGGAGGCGCTGCTGCGCGAGGTCCTGGCCCGCCCGCAGGACGGCCCTTCCACCTACCAGACCGGCGGCGACGTATCGCGCTTCCAGCGCCGCAGCATGCCACCCACGACGCCGCAATTCGCGCCGGTGGTGCAGCCGCAAGCGACGGTGGTCCCTTCCGAAAGCGCGAGCGCCCCGCGCGCATCGGCTCCGGCCGGCCCCTCGGTGCGGGTCACCCGCGGCAAGGCGACCAGCGTGGAGGCGGTAGACCGCGGCGCAGGCGCCATACTCGATCGCAGCGGCGCCGGCGCCGGGCGCGTCGGCAACATCGTCGGGGCCGGGCTGTGAGGATCGTGCCGATCGCCCGCTGCAGCCAGCGCAAAAGCCCAGCCACGCCACTCGACACGCTCAAGGGAACGCGCATGTCCCAGTTCCTTGCCAAGACCCTGCTCGCCACAGCCTGCGTGCTGGCGCCGCTCACGGCCATGCCGGATAGCGCCGCGATGGCGCAGGGCCTGGTCCAGCCGATCGGCCCGGCGCAGACGATCGACCTTTCGATCGGCCGCGGCGAGATCCTCACTCTGCCATCCGCAATCAGCGACATCTTCGTGGCCAGCGAGGGCATTGCCGACGTGCAGGTCAAATCGACCCGGCAGCTCTACCTGTTCGGCGTTTCGGGTGGCGAGACCACCGTCTATGCCAGCAATTCGGGCGGCGACATCATCTGGTCGGCCAATGTCCGCGTGGGCTCCAACATTTCCAGCGTCGACCAGATGCTGCGCCTTGCGATGCCCGAAGCGCAGATCCGCGTCGCTACGATGAGCGCGAACACGGTGCTGCTGACCGGCGCCGTCCAGGCTCCCGAGGACGCCGCCGAGGCCGAACGGCTGGCCAAGGCCTTCATGGGCGAGGATGCAGTGGTCATCTCCCGTCTGAAGGTGGCGACCCCGCTCCAGGTCATGCTGCGCGTCCGCTTCGCCGAAGTCAGTCGCTCGCTGGTGCGGGCGCTGGGCGCCAACCTCGCCACGATCGACGGGACGGGCGGCTTCCGGTTCGGCCTCGGCAATGGCCGCACCCTCGCGCAGGACCAATGGTTTGCCGATGGCCCGCTCGGCGTGGGAACGGGCATCCAGCAGCCAAGCGTCGTGCTGCCGGATGGCACGGAGATCCCTGGCCCGGGCGTCGATACCAGCAATAGTGGCACGACCATAGCCGGGCTCGGGCAGCTATTCGGCTTCAATCTGCTGGGCGCGCTGGATCTGGCCGAAAGGCAGGGCCTCGTCACCACCCTGTCCGAGCCCAACCTCACGGCCCTTTCGGGCGAGACTGCCGAATTCCTCGCCGGCGGCGAGTTCCCGATCCCGCTCAGCCAGGGCCTAGGCACCACCAGCATCGAATACAAGAATTACGGCGTCAGCCTGGCCTACACGCCCACCGTGCTCAGCGACGGGCGCATTTCGATCCGCGTGCGCCCCGAAGTTTCCGAGCTTTCGACACAGGGCGCCGTCGTCATTGACGGCTTCCAGATCCCTGCGCTCACCGTGCGGCGCGCCGAAACCACGGTGGAGCTCGGCTCGGGCCAGAGCTTCATGATCGCAGGCCTCATGAGCAACAACGCCAACAACACGATCGACAAGGCACCGGGTGCCGGCGACATCCCGATCCTGGGCAATCTGTTCCGCTCGACCGAGTTCCGCAAGGGCGAGACCGAACTGGTGATCGTGGTCACGCCCTATCTGGTGAAGCCGGTGAACGATCGCGACATCAAGCTGCCAACCGATGGATATGCCGCGCCCTCGCTTGCCGAGCAGATGTTCCTCAACCGCGATACAGGCGCGACCTCGGCCGAGGCACGTCCCCAACCGCAGCTCGCCCAACCGCAGCTCGCCCAACCGCAGCTCGCCCAACCGCAGCTCGCCCAGCCGCAGCTCGCCCAGCCGCTGTCCGGCGCCGCAGACCCCGCAGCGCCGCAGACCCCGCAGCAACCCGCAAATCCGGAGGAAGGCCAATGATGCGCCACACATTCCCCTCGCTTGCCGGCAGGATCGGCGCATGCGCGTTCGCTATCGCGCTGGCCGGATGCGGCGGGCAGCAGGTGAATTCCTCGGTCAATTCGGTCCGGCAACCCGTGGTCGAGCGCTCCACTTACGCGCTCGACCTGCCGGCTTCCCGCGGCAATCTCTCGCCCGCGGAACTCGAGCGGGTTGCCAATTGGTTCGACAGCCTCGATCTCGCCCAAGGTGACCGCGTCGCGATCGACGCGGCGGTCGCGAGCGACGGCATGCGCGCGGACATCGCCTCGCTCGCCGCCCATCATGGCGTGGCTCTGGAGGGCGCCTCACCCGCCGTGCGCGGCAATTTGGCGCCCGGACAAGTGCGCGTGCTCGTTACCCGCAGCCGTGCCAGCGTGCCGGGCTGCCCGAACTGGACGGACAAGTACGCCGCCAATTTCGACAACGCCACCAGCCCCGGCTTCGGCTGCGCCGTAAACGGCAATCTTGCCGCGATGATCGCCGATCCCGAACATCTGCTCATGGGTGCCGAGGGCAGCGGCGCGACGGTGGCGATGACCGCTTCCAAGGCCATCGCCAGCTACCGCGAGCAGGAACCCACCGGTTCTGCCGGGCTCATCGAGTCCTCCAGCCGCGAGATCGGCGAATGATCCAAAGCGCGCCCCACCAGCTTGTCGGCCGCGATCCGTTCCTGGCCTTCGCCAGCGACGATGACACGCTCGACGTCCTGCAAGCGGTGCTGCTCGAGCTCGGCTGGCGCACGGACGCCTGCAAGAAAGGCGGCTTGCGCGCCGCGGTGCAAGCCCTGTCGGTAACGGCAAGCCCGGCCATGCTCCTCATCGACCTGTCGGAATCGGCCGATCCCCTGCTCGACATAGACAGCCTCGCCGATGTCTGCGAGCCCGGCACGATCGTCTTTGCGGTCGGGCGCGTGAACGATGTCGCGCTCTACCGCGATCTCGTGGCGCGCGGCATTCAGGACTATCTGGTCAAGCCGGTTTCCCCGACCCAGCTGCGCGACGCTCTCGAGCGCGCCCGCACCGCCAACAGCGCGGCGCGGGAGAAGGGTGGCGAGAGCGAAGGCAGGCACGTCTCGACCGCGGTGATCGGAACGCGCGGCGGTGTCGGCACCTCGATGCTCGCCACGTCCCTCGCCTGGCTGCTGAGCACCGAGCACGAGCAGTCGACCGCGCTGCTCGACCTCGACGTGCATTTCGGCACCGCGGCGCTGACGCTCGATCTCGAGCCCGGCCGCGGCCTTACCGATGCGATCGAAAATCCTGCACGCATAGACGGGCTGTTCATCGAACGCGCCATGATCCGCGCCGGCGACAAATTGTCCATCATGTCGGCCGAGGCGCCGATCAACGCCGCTTTGATGACCGATGGTTCGGCCTTCATCCGCCTTGAGCAGGAGTTCCGCCAGTCCTTCGAGGCATGCGTCATCGACCTGCCGCGATCGATGATGGTTAACTTCCCGCAGCTGGTTTCGAGCGTGCAGAACGTGGTCCTGACGACAGAGATGACGCTGGCTTCCGCGCGTGACGCCATCCGCATCCTGTCCTGGCTACGGACCAATGCGCCCGACGCGCGCATTATCCTGGCCGCGAACAAGGTGGAGCCGGGGGCGTCCGAGATCAGTGCAACCGATTTCACGGCCGCGATCGAGCGGGAAGTCGCCTTCACCATTCCCTACGACCACAAGGCGGCCATCAATGCGGCGCGGCTTGGCCAGAGCTTCGCCGAGGCGAACCGCGCAAGCAAGACCGCCGCTCCGCTGTTCGCCATGGCGCGGGCCATCATCGAGCCCGGGTCTGTGGACAGCGCAGAAGCCGAACCGGAACCGGCGAACGGATCGCTCCTCGGCAAGCTCGACTGGAAGGCCCTGCTCTCGCGCAAGGAGAAGCGGTCGACCAAGCAGGCGCGCGCGGCCTGATGCCGCTGATCTGCCCACTGCACGGCCGCAAGCGCCCAACGAGGAACCGGCCATGAGCACGCTCATGCTGCTGCTGATCGGCGCCATTCTCAGCCTGGGAATGCTCGCTTACGCCGCGCTGGCCGGGCCCTCGCCGGCCAAGGCCGGTCAGCGCCGGCTGGAGGCAGTCAGGCTGCGCCATTCGCAGAGCGCCACCGTCAAGATGGAGAGCCAGCTGCGCAAGGCGATCGACGCACGCCGGCCGCGGATGCACAAGCTCGCAGGCTCCGCCTCGCAGATCGACGCGCTGGCGCTCAGGCTCGAGCGGACCGGCCATGGCTGGACAGTGCGGCAATACGTCATCGCCACGATCACGCTTGTCCTTCTCGTCGCGCTCGTAATCTACCTGCACAGCGGCGCGGCCTTGCTGGCGCTTGGCATCGCCATCGTGGTCGGCGCGGGCATTCCGCACCTGGTGGTGAGCCGGCTCGTCACCAAGCGGCTGAATGCGTTCACCGCCGGGTTCCCCGATGCCATCGAGTTGCTGGTGCGAGGCTTGCGCTCAGGGCTTCCGGTTTCCGAGACGCTCAACGTCGTCGCGCGCGAAATGCCGAACCCCGTCGGCGCCGAATTCCGCGGGGTTGTGGAGCGGATCAAAATTGGCCGCACGCTGGACGAGGCGCTGCAGGTGACCGCGGACCGGCTCGGTACGCCCGAATTCCAGTTCTTCGTCATTTCCCTGGCGATACAGCGCGAGACCGGCGGCAATCTTGCCGAAACCCTGTCCAACCTGGCCGACGTGTTGCGCAAGCGTTCGCAAATGAAGCTCAAGATCAAGGCGCTCAGTTCGGAATCGAAGGCTTCGGCCTGGATCGTGGGTGCGCTGCCCTTCATGGTTTTCGGCATGATCTGGTGGATCAACCCCGATTACCTCGCCGGCTTCTTCGCCGAGGAGCGGCTGATCATCACCGGCATGGGCGGCCTGCTGTGGATGATGTTCGGCGTTTTCATCATGTCCCGCATGGTCAGTTTCGAGATCTGAGAAGGAGGCGGGCAATGACCTCTACGCAAGCTGGACCGACCCTCCTGGGCGTCGACCTACTGCTTCTTGGCACCATGCTCGCGGGCGTGGCGGCGATGGCCGTGCTGTTCGCCATCTATGCCGCGCTCACCGTGCGCGATCCCATGGCGCGCCGCGTCCAGGCGCTCAATGCCCGCCGCGAGGAACTGAAGACCGGCCTCATCCGCCAGAGCGCGAAGAAGCGTCAGCGCGTCGCCCGCGGCAGCGAAACCACCGACCGGATGAAGGACAAGCTGCAGACCATGAAGGTGCTGCAGGAAAGCCAGGTCAGCGAGATCCAGCAGAAGCTGGCCCATGCGGGCATCCGCAACAAGGACATGGCCGTCATGGTCATCTTCGCGCGCATGGTGCTGCCGGCCGTGCTCGGCTTCTGCGGCATAATCGCGCTCTACTGGATCGGGCTATTCCCCGAATGGAGCAGCTTCCGCCGCTTCATGACCTTCGCCGGGCTCGTCGTCGCCGGCTACAAGGCGCCCGAGCTCTACCTCAAGAATCTGGCGACCAAGCGCACCAAGGCGATCCAGAAGGGCCTGCCCGATGCGCTCGACCTGCTGGTCATCTGCGCCGAGGCGGGCCTCACGGTCGATGCCGCTTTCGGCCGCGTGGCGCGCGAGCTCGGGCGTGCCTATCCGGAGCTGGGCGAGGAATTCGCGCTCACCGCAATCGAGCTGTCATTCCTGACCGAACGGCGGCAGGCTTTCGAGAACCTTGCCTATCGGGTCAATCTCGACGCCATGCGCGGCGTGGTGACCACCATGATCCAGACCGAGCGCTACGGCACCCCGCTTGCTTCGGCACTGCGTGTTCTGGCCGCCGAGTTCCGCAGCACCCGCATGCTGCGCGCCGAGGAGAAGGCCGCACGCCTGCCGGCGATCATGACAGTACCGCTGATCCTGTTCATCCTGCCGGTGCTGTTCATCGTGATCCTGGGCCCCGCGGCCTGCTCTATCGCCGACGCTTTTGCCGGAGACGGACCTCCGGGCAGCGGCTGATCAGAACCCGCCGCCCACAAGGGGGCGCCGGCCTATTCGACACCGAAATCGCTGCTCAAGGCCTCGGCGTCGAGATCGTTCACCCGGCTGCGCACCTTGTCGAGCAGCGTTCGGAACTGCACGAGCTCGCTTTGGTCAAAACAGCCGAACATGCGGCGCTCCATCTCGGTGGCGAGCGGCATGATCTGCGCATAGACGGCCAGGCCCTCCGCCGTCAGCGCGAGCAGGTGCGAGCGGCCGTCCTGCGCATTGGGTGTCCGGCTGGCCAGCTCGCGATCTTCCAGCACCTTGCAGGCCCTGTTCACCGCCACCTTGTCCATCAGCGTGCGCAGCGTCAGGTCCCGCTGGGTCAGCTCGCCAGCGTCGCCAAGCACGGCCATCACCCGCCACTCGGATACGCTGAGCCCGAAGCGGGACCGGTATTCCTGGGCGATCCGGCCGCTCACGGCGTTGGATGTCAGGGACAATTGGTAAGGCAGGAAAGTCGCAAGAGGGGTAGTCGGTTTCATAGAAGAACAGGTGTGATCGAGCGCGCCGGGCTTGGCAAGCCGGGACTTGCCGCCGCTTTGCATGGTTGATTGAAAGGCGAGCCCGAACGATTCCGGCTACCAAACGCCGCAATTCACCGCCAGGATCACCCAAGGGTCCCGCCGCCGGCCTTGGCGGCCGACACTATCGCGGCGGCATCCGGATGGCGCCGTCAAGCCGCACCGTCTCGCCGTTGAAATACCCGATCTCGATCATGGTCAGCGCCAGCTGCGCAAATTCCTGCGGGTCTCCCAGCCGCTTGGGGAAGGGGATCGATTGCGCCAGCACCTCGCGCGCTTTCTCCGGCAATCCGGCCAGCAGCGGCGTGTCGAACACGCCGGGCAGGATGGTGTTGATCCGGATGCCCTCGCTCATCAGGTCTCGGGCGATGGGTAAGGTCATGCCCGCAATGCCTGCCTTGGAAGCCGCATAGGCAACCTGGCCCACCTGCCCGTCCACCGCAGCCACGCTCGCCGTGCAGACGATGGCGCCGCGCTCCCCATCCGCCAGCGCGTCCAGCGTCATCATGCCCGTCGACGACTTGGCGATGCACTGGAAGGTGCCCGCGAGATTTACGGCCAGAGTCTTCATGAACAGGTCGAGCGGGAGATGGCTGATGGCGCCCGTCACCTTGTCCCGGCGAACGATCTTGCCGATAGTGCCGATCCCCGCACAATTGACGAGCACGCGCTCTTGTCCGTGAGCTGCCCGCGCCTGCGCGAAGCCGGCATCGACCGAAGCCTCGTCTCCCACGTCCACCACGCAGGCGACGCCGCCGATCTCCTCGGCAACCTGCCGGGCGCGCTCGGCATTCAGATCGAACAGCGCCACGCGCGCGCCCTTGGCCGCGAGCATGCGCGCGCATGCCTCACCCAGGCCGGACGCGCCGCCTGTCACCACCGCGGCGCTCGACGGTTCAATCTGCATGGCCTCTCCCTTTCGTGCCGCCTCACCGGTCCGGGCGGCTTCCCGTCCCTACGCGCCGGCCGCACCGGGTCAAGACGCCGGGTCAAGTCGGCCGCGGGAGGCGGGGGCAAGCAAGTGCGCTTGCCCTGCCCCCCGCCGATCCTCCCACTGCGCCCGCCGCGCAGAGTCTCAGACGACCGTCATGTCGAGCGCGCCGTCGCCCTCCTCCACGTTCACCGTGGCGCCATCGGGCACCTCGCCGGCCAGCAGCTTCTCGGCCAGAGGATCCTGCACGTAACGCTGCACGGCGCGTTTCAGCGGCCTGGCGCCATAGACCGGATCGTAGCCGACACGGCCCAGCCAGCGCCGCGCCGCGTCGGTCAGGTCGAGCGTGATCTTGCGGTCCCGCAGCAGGTCCTGCACGCGCGCCACCTGGATGTCGACGATCGGCGCCATGTGCTCCTGGCTCAGACGATGGAACAGGATGATCTCGTCCAGCCGGTTAAGGAATTCAGGGCGGAAATGCGCCCGCACCGAATCCATCACCTGCGGCTCGACATCCGCCACGCTCTGCCCGTCGGTCATGGTCGAGAGATATTGGCTGCCAAGGTTGGAGGTGAGGATGATGAGCGTGTTGGAAAAGTCCACCACACGCCCCTGCCCGTCGGTCAGCCGGCCGTCATCGAGCACCTGGAGCAGCACGTTAAACACGTCCGCATGTGCTTTCTCAACTTCGTCGAACAGCACTACCTGGTAGGGCCGCCGCCGCACCGCCTCGGTCAGCACGCCGCCCTCCTCATAGCCGACATAGCCCGGAGGCGCGCCGATCAGCCGCGCCACCGCATGCTTCTCCATGAACTCGCTCATGTCGATCCGCACCATCGCCCGATCGTCGTCGAACAGGAAGGAGGCGAGCGCCTTGGTGAGCTCGGTCTTGCCGACACCCGTGGGGCCGAGGAAAAGGAAGCTGCCGAGCGGGCGGTTGGGGTCCTGCAGCCCCGCACGCGCGCGGCGCACGGCCTTGGAGACCGCCTCCACCGCCTTTTCCTGCCCGATGACGCGCTGACCGATCGTCTGCTCCATATTGAGCAACTTTTCGCGCTCGCCCTCCAACATCCGGTCCACCGGCACGCCGGTCCAGCGGCTGACCACGCCGGCAATGTCGTCGGCGGTCACCTCCTCGCGCAGCATCGCGTTGCCTGTCAGCCCCTCGGCGTCGGCGAGGCGCCGCTCCAGCTCGGGGATGCGGCCGTATGACAGCTCGCCGGCCTTGGCGAGGTCGCCCTGGCGCTGCGCCTGCTCGAGCTCGATCCGGGCGGCGTCGAGTTCCTCCTTGATCCTGGCCTCGGCGTGGATCTTGTCGCGCTCCCCCTGCCAGCGGGTGGTGAGCTCCGAGCTCTGCTGCTCCAGGTTCGCCAGTTCCTCGCGCAGGGCGGCGAGCCGATCCATCGAGGCGCGGTCGCTCTCCTTGCCGAGCGCCTGCTCCTCGATCTTGAGCTGGATGATGCGCCGGTCGAGCCCTTCGATCTCCTCGGGCTTGCTCTCCACCTCCATGCGGATGCGGCTTGCCGCCTCGTCCATCAGGTCGATCGCCTTGTCGGGCAGGAAGCGGTCGGAGATGTAGCGGTTGGAAAGCTGCGCCGCGGCCACGATCGCGCCATCGGTGATCCGCACGCCGTGATGCAGCTCGTACTTCTCCTTAAGCCCGCGCAGGATGGAGATCGTGTCCTCCACGCTCGGCTCGTCGACATAGACCGGCTGGAAGCGGCGCTGGAGCGCAGCGTCCTTCTCGACATATTTCTGGTACTCGTCGAGCGTGGTCGCGCCGATGCAGTGCAGCTCCCCGCGCGACAAAGCGGGCTTGAGCAGATTGCCCGCGTCCATCGAGCCTTCGGAGGCGCCGGCGCCGATCAGCGTGTGCATCTCGTCGACGAACAGGATGATGTGACCTTCCGCCCCCTTCACTTCGTCCAGCACGGCCTTCAGCCGCTCCTCGAACTCGCCGCGATATTTCGCGCCCGCGATCAGCGCGCCCATGTCGAGGCTCATCAGGGCGCGGTCCTTGAGCGAATCAGGCACGTCGCCATTGGCGATGCGCAGCGCCAGCCCTTCGGCGATGGCGGTCTTGCCGGTGCCCGGCTCGCCGATCAGCACCGGATTGTTCTTCGTCCTGCGGGCGAGGATCTGGATCGTGCGGCGGATCTCCTCGTCCCGGCCGATCACCGGATCGAGCTTGCCCGCGCGCGCCGCCTCGGTGAGGTCGCGGGCATATTTCTTCATCGCGTCATAGGCCTGCTCGGCGCCGGCGCTGTCGGCAGTGCGCCCGCCGGTGACGTCCTGAATGGCCCGCTCGAGCGCCTTGGCGTCGACCCCCGCGGCCTTGAGCGCGCGGCCGGCCGCGGTATCGGTCGCAAGGGCCAGCGCCTGCAATATACGCTGGACCGGCACGAAGCTGTCGCCCGCCTTGCTGGCCAGCTGCTCCGCCTGGTCGAGCACGCGCACGGCATTGTTGTCGAGGCCCGGGGTCGCCTGCGCGCCCGAGCCGGACACCGCCGGAACCTTCGCCAGCGCTGCATCGGTCTCGTCCACGGCGAGTTTCGGATTGCCGCCGGCGCGCTGGAACAGACCCCAGGCCATGCCCTCATTATCCTCGAGCAGCGCCTTCAGCAGGTGCTCGGGCGAAATGCGCTGGTGCGAATTGCGGATGGCGACGGTCTGCGCGGATTGCAGGAAGCCCTTGGCGCGGTCGGTGAATTTTTCCAGGTTCATCATCTACCCTATGATCAGCTCGGGCGTGAGATAGTGTTGTAAATGGGCAACACAAGCTCCGCGTCATCTTTTCTGGCCCGCTTGCCGACAATTATTAGATGAGCTTGCCGGTCCCACTCCGCCAGCACATGCCGGCCGCAGCGGCGACAGTCATGCAGGCGCTAACCATCGATCGGTCGGCAAGCCATGTCACCGATCGGTCGCACGCGCGTCGTTCGCCGGAAATAATGTGGTTCCATATCCAATTGCTATGGCATCGAGAGCACGTTCCGTCGTGATGCGGACAGAGGGGGTGGCAGCGGCATATGACCGCTGGGCGCCCATCTATGACATGATCTTCGGCAAGGTCTTCACCACCGGCCGCGCGGAATCGATCCAGCGCGCCGAGGCAGTGGGCGGCCGCGTGCTCGAAGTGGGTGCGGGCACGGGCATCTCGCTCCCGCTCTACAAGCCCAGCACGCGCCTCGTCGCGATCGACATCGCCGATGCCATGCTCGACAAGGCGCGCGAGCGGAAGCGCCGCCTGGGCCTCGACAATGTCGAAGAGATCGCGGTCATGGATGCCGAGGCGCTCCTCTACCCCGACAATGCGTTCGACGTCGTGGTGGCGCAATATGTCGTCACGGCCGTGCCCGATCCCGAGCGCGCGCTCGACGAGTTCGTGCGCGTCATCCGGCCCGGCGGCGAGATCGTCATCACCACGCGGATCGGCGCCAATACGGGCTTGCGCGGACAAATCGAAAAGGCGCTGATGCCGGTCACCACGCGGCTCGGCTTCCGCACCGAGTTTCCCTACAGCCGCTACGAGGCGTGGGCGCGCGCCAACGGCCGGGTGGAAGTGGTGGAGAACCAGCCGCTGCCACCGCTCGGCCATTTCTCGCTCGTGCGTTATCGCAAGCTACCTGGCTGACGGGCCGAGCCGGCGACAAAGTCGAGGATCGCAATGAACTTGAGGACGGAGTTTTCGATGGGGCGTTTGCGCGAACAACTGGCCGAACAGCGCTGGGACGATCATCGCTATTACCACCACAGCATCGTCAACCAGGCGCTGCACTTCTTCAGCGCCGCCACCTTCGTGCTGTGTTACGCGCTGGTCTGGAACTACCCGTGGCTCGCCGCGCTGCTGGCCTGGGGGTTCGCCATGACCAGCCGGCAGGCCGGACACTTCTTCTTCGAGCCCAAGGGCTACGACCACGTCAACGACGCGTCGCATCAGTACAAGGAAGAGGTCAAGGTCGGCTACAATCTGGTGCGCAAAGTCGTGCTGATGAGCCTGTGGGCGCTCTCGCCCGTCCCGCTGCTGCTCGACCCGACGTTCTTCGGTATCTTCTCCGACCCGCACACAACAGTGATGGGCTTCCTCGAGAATTTGGGCATCCTCTGGCTCAACATCGGCATCGGCGCTCTGCTTTTTCGCACCGCGCAGCTGTTCTTCATCCGCGATGTGGAGACCGGGCTGGTCTGGGCGACGAAGATCATCACCGATCCATTCCACGACATGAAGCTTTACGCCAAGGCGCCGGTACAGCTCGCGCGCACCGCATTGGCTTGGAGGCCGGCTCCGCGGGGGTGATGGATACATACGCGAGAGGAAGAACAATCGGTTAGGTAATGCCGGCTAACGATCCATTGCGGACATTGCCGCTATTGCCAGGGCGGCCAAGCACCTGCCTCTACAGCAGCAATCACCTCCGCGACCGTAATCGGCTGCGTCTTATCTGGCGGCCCCCAAATCTTCATCACCCCGACCCACAGCGCGAGCAGTGCAGCGGCAACCGCGATTCCTCCTGCCGCGCCAAGTTCAAGCAGACCTGCAGCCACTCCTCCGATGGCAGCAGCAAGCATGATCACGAGGCCGTTCCAGCACGAAAAGCCTTCCGGCCCGAAGTGATCGCTCCATCGTTCCTGCAACGCGGAAAGGTCGGTCCCAAACCGCTCCTGTAGTGAATTGAAGAAGTCGACGGCGTCGTCGCCGTCCATTCCAAGGTCCTGCAATAGGCGCGAGGATGGTTCGATCTTGGCTGGCGAGAGGCCACGTTCCCTCGCTAACATCTCCATCAGTTCGCTTGCCGCGCCGTGCATTCCAAAATGCTATCCGGCTTTGTCACCTATGAAAACTGAATGTCTGCAAGCCACCGACAGCAGACCGTCCCATCCGCTCACTAGCCAAGCCCAAGCTTCGCCGCCGCCACTTCCCTCAGCACGCGGCGACGTAGGTCGCGGTCGGTGGCGCCCGGCGGACCCCACGCCCAACCGTCGCGCTCGAAGGCGCGCGCGGCGGCCACGAAGCGATCCGCCACCGCGGCGAACTCCGCGTCACCAAAAGCGAGGCTGAAGATGAAGCGGCCCGTGCCGGTCCAGCCCAGCGCGAGCCCCTCTGCGCGCAGGTAATATTGCAGCATCCAATTGTACCGCGAGGGCCTGGTATAGAGGCAGGTCCACACCGTGCCGAGATTGGCGACGCGCGGGCTCAGCCCTTCCGCTTGCAGCCGCGCATTGAGTGAGGCTGCGCGGGCATTCCAGCGCTCGTCCAGTCCGGCATAGGCCACGGCCGCCTCATCGCTCGCGTGCCAGTCAAGGAAGGCGTCCATTGCGCCCATCACGTAAGGATGCGAGTTGAACGTGCCGCGCGCAAAGCAGATGTCCGCCGGGCGGTCGGGCTTGGTGCGGCGCATCAGCTCGGCCCGGCCGCACACCACGCCCACCGGCAGCCCGCCGCCGAGCGTCTTGCCGTACGTCACCATGTCCGGCGCGATGCCGAAATATTCGCATGCCCCGCGGGGGGCCAGGCGGAAGCCGGTGAACACCTCGTCCACGATCAGCACGATGCCGTTGGCGCGGCAGGTCTCGGCCAGCCGCGCCAGCCAGGCGGAATAGGCCGCCCGATCCACCCCCGCGCGCCGGCTGGAATCGACCAGCGCACTGTCGCCCGGGCCGCCGGCATTGGGGTGCATTGCCTGCAGCGGGTTGACCAGCACGCAGGCAATGTCCCTGCGCGTCGCGAGCACATCCAAGGTCGCCTCGCTCATGTCTGCGAGCGTGTAAGTGCGATCGGCCGGCACCGGATTGCCGATGCCCGGCTGCACGTCGCCCCACCAGCCGTGATAGGCCCCCGCGAAGCGCACCAGATGGCTCCTGCCGGTGTGATAGCGCGCGAGCCGCACCGCCTGCATCACCGCCTCTGTGCCCGACATATGGAAGCTGACCGCATCGAGGCCGCTGATCTCTTTCAGCCGCCGCACATTGTCCGCCACCACCGGGTGCAGCCCGCCAAGCACTGGGCCCAGCTCCTGCGCGGTTTCGACACCGCGCGCGATCATCGCCTTGTAGGCGTCGGTGCCCAGCAGGTTGACGCCATACGAGCCGGTGAGGTCGTAGAAGCTGTTGCCGTCCAGATCGGTCAGCATCACGCCTTGCGAGCGCTGCCAGACGCTGCCCGAGGGAAGCTGCTCGCGCACCAGGCGGCTGAACTGGAACGGCACGCGATAGGCGCCGGTGAAGGCGATGTCGGGAACGCTCTCGCGCATCTCGGCGGTCAGCGCAGCCGTCTTGGGGAAGCGCTCACGATAGAGCTGCGACAGCCGCGCGAAGCCCGATGTTCGGGCGGCCACAACATCCTCGGGCGGATCGTCGGCGCGGAAAAAATCGTGTTCGTCGAACTCGTAGAACGGGACGAGGCCGGCCACGCGCTTGGCCATCCGCACATGACCGACGAGACCGCGCTGCTTGGCCCGGCTCAGTCGCAGCCGCTCGTGCCCCCGTCGCACACCGCCGCGCACTGCCAGCGCCAGCCCGGCCGTGCCCAGCATCCATCGACCAAGCTTCATGGAACTGTCCCTAATCCCCGCTAGAGCAGCGCCCGATGCGCCTTCCTGCCTCCCTTCGGACAGTTCTGGGTCAGGAGAATGTCAACTTCCTGCTCACGAACAGAATTCCCCGGCTCGCCCTCACCCGCGCCCTGGGCTGGTTCAGCAAGGTCGAGCTGCCGCCAGTGCGCGCCGCCTCGATCGCGGTGTGGAAGCTGTTTTGCGACGTGGACCTGTCCGATGCCGCGCCGCACCGCTATCGCAGCCTGCACGAAGCTTTCATCCGAGAGCTGCGGCCCGGCGCGCGCGCGATCGACCAGCGCGCCGACATCATTGCCAGCCCGTGCGATGCCATAATCGGCGCGCATGGGCGGATCACACAAGGCGCGGCGCTACAGATCAAGGGCTTCCCCTACCCCATCGCGGACCTGCTCGGCTCGGCCAGCGAGGCGGAGGCGTTCCGTGACGGCTGGTTCGTGACGCTGCGGCTCACCGCGGGCATGTACCACCGCTTCCATGCCCCGCATGACCTCGCCGTGGAGCAGGTCCGCTACATTTCGGGCGACACATGGAACGTGAACCCGATCGCGTTGAAGCGCATCGAGCGATTGTTCTGCAAGAACGAGCGCGCGCCCATAACCGTGCGGCTGAAGAGCGACGGCGCGCGCCTGGTGCTCGTCCCCGTGGCCGCCGTGCTGGTCGCAAGCATCCGCCTGCCCTGGCTCGACCGGCTCTGCAACGTGCGCGCGGGCGGCGAGCGGGTCGCACGCCCGACGGCACGCTTCGCCAAGGGGGAGGAGATGGGCTGGTTCGAGCATGGCTCCACCATCGTCGTCATCGCGCCATCCTCGCATGCGCCGGTCGACACCTTGCGCGAAGGCGTGCCGATCCGCATGGGCGAGGCGCTGCTGCAGGCCAAGCGCTGACCCTTTCAGGCGCTATTATTGCCGCATCCGGCTGCTATGATGAACCATGCGCCGAATCCTGCTCGCGGCCGTCGCCGCCCCCGCTCTCGTCCTTGCCCTCTCCGCCGTCAGCTCCACGCCTGCTTTCGCGCAGGAGGAGACCGGCCTCGCCGCATTGCAGCCAGCGCCGCTGGAAGAACTCGTCGCCGCGGTCGACATCCCTTACGAGCGTTTCGAGCTCGACAATGGCCTCACCGTGCTCGTGCACGAGGACCGCAAGGCGCCGGTAGTCGCGGTGTCGGTGTGGTACGAGGTCGGATCCAAGAACGAGCCCGACGGCAAGACCGGTTTCGCGCATCTCTTCGAGCACCTGATGTTCAACGGCTCGGAAAACGCGCCGGGCGATTTCTTCGAACCGCTGCAGCAGGTCGGCGCGACCGATCTCAACGGCACCACCTGGTTCGACCGCACCAATTACTTCCAGACCGTGCCGACCGGCGCGCTCGACGTGGCGCTGTTCCTCGAGAGCGACCGCATGGGGCACCTGCTCGGCGCGGTGACGCAGGAGAAGCTCGATAACCAGATCGGCGTGGTCCAGAACGAGAAGCGGCAGGGGGACAACCAGCCCTTCGGCCTCGTCGAATACGAGCAGCTGGAGAACCTCTACCCCTCCGGCCACCCATACCACCACTCCACCATCGGCTCGATGGACGACCTTTCCGGCGCCACGCTCGACGATGTGCGCGAGTGGTTCCGCAATCATTACGGGCCCAACAACGCCATCCTCGTGCTCGCGGGCGACATAGATGTCGCCACCGCGCGCGCGAAGGTGAACACATGGTTCGGCGCCATTCCCGCCGGTCCCGAAGTCACCCCAGTCGCCGCGCCCGTGCCCACGCTGCCTGAGCCGGTCGCCAGGACCATCCACGACCAGATCGCCACCCCGCGCGTCTACCGCATGTGGGCAATCCCCGGATACGACAATCCCGATTACGTGCCGCTGTTTCTCGGCGGCACCGTGCTGGGCGGCCTGGCCAGCTCGCGGCTCGACGAGGCGCTGGTGCGCGAGCAGCACATCGCGGTGAGCGTGGTGGCATCGGCGCAGGTCTTCGCGCAGGCCGGCCAGTTCCTGGTCTGGGCCGATGCGCGCCCTGGCGTCTCGGTGGAGGAGCTGTCCGGCGCGCTCGATGCCGAGATCGCCCGCTTCCTCGCCGAAGGGCCGAGCGCGGACGAATTGCAGCGCGCCGCGACGGTTTACACAACGGGAGTCATCCGCGGCCTCGAGCAGACCGGCGGCTTCTCGGGCAAGGCGCCGATCCTGGCCGAAGGCCTGCTGTTCTCGGGCGATCCGGAGCATTACAAGCAGGAGCTCGGGCAGATCGCCGCGATGGAGCCCGCCAATGTGCGCGAGGTCACCGCGCGCTGGCTGTCGCGCCCGGCCTTCTCGCTGGTGGTGGAACCCGGCGCGAGGACGGAAGGCGGCGAAAATCGTGGCGGCTTCTTCACAGCCGCGAACGGCGTGCCCGGCAGCATAGTGGCGGGCGGGCTTGCCGGCCCGGCCTTCTACACGCAGGACGGCTCGGGCGCCGCCGGAGCAGCCGCCGCCGAGCCCGACCGTTCGCACCTGCCCGCCGTCGCCGAGCTGCAGGAGCTCGAGTTCCCCGACATCGAGCGCGCCACTCTGTCGAACGGCATGGAGGTCTATTTCGCCCATCGCGAGGCCGTGCCCACGGTCTCGGTGCGCATCGCCTTCGATGCCGGCCATTCCGCCGACCCCACCGATCAGCTTGGGCTCCAAAGCCTCATGCTGGCGGCCATGAACGAGGGCACGACAAGCCTCGATTCGAGCGAGCTGGCGATCGCCAAGGAGCGCCTCGGCGCGGTCATGGGCGGCTATGCCGACAGCGACACGACCAATTTCGCGCTCGATGCGGTCACCCCCAATCTCGCCCAGTCCTTCGACCTGCTGGCCGATTACGTGCGCAACCCGGCCTTCCGCCCCGAAGATCTCGAGCGCGTGCGCAGCCAGCAGCTGACGCGGATCGACAACGAACTCAACGATCCGGGCGCCATCGCCCAGCGCGCGATCACGCCCATCCTCTATGGCGATGCCTATCCCTACGGACGGCCGCCCAGCGGCACCGGTGATCGCGCCGTCGTCGAGGTGCTTTCCGGCGACGATCTCGCCCGCTTCCACCAGATTTGGCTGCGGCCCGACAATGCGCGCATCTTCGCGGTGGGGGACAGCACGCTGGACGAAATCGTGCGCCTGCTCGAGGACAGCTTCGGCTCCTGGGCGGCGCCCTCGGCGCCGCTGCCGCAGAAGAATTTCGACGCGCCCATCCCCGCGCCCACCCAGCGCATCGTCCTCATCAACCGGCCACAATCGCCGCAATCGGTGATCCTGGCGGGCCGCGTGCTCGAGCAATCGGGCACGGACGACCTGCTGGTGCTCGATGCGGCGAACGAGGTGTTCGGCGGCAGTTTCCTCAGCCGCATCAACACCAATCTGCGCGAGACCAAGGGCTGGTCCTACGGCGTGCGCAGCCAGGTCCGCGAACCGATCGGGCGCACCGCCTTCCTCATCAACGCGCCGGTCCAGGCCGACCGCACGGGCGAGTCCATCGCCGAACTGCTGAAGGACCTGTCCGCCTATACGGGCGGCGAGGGCGTCACGCCCGAGGAACTGCGCCGGCTCGTCAATGGCAATGTGCGCGAACTGCCCGGCCGTTTCGAGACCAGCAGCGCGGTGCTCGGCGGCATGGCGCAGATCGTGCTCTATGACCGGCCGGACAATTATTACGAGACGCTGAGCGAGCGCTACCAGGCGCTCACCACCGCCCAGCTCGATCACGAGGCGCTCGCCGCGCTGCTCGGCAAGGAGCTGGTCTTCGTGGTGGTCGGCGATGCCGATGTCGTCCGCCCGCAGCTCGACGCACTCGGCCTGCCCGTGGAAGTGCGCGAGAGCACGGCGGGTTCCGAATAGCGCCCCGTGTCCGCCCGGCCGCGCCCAGCGGCCTCGAAGGAGGCCGCGGCTGACCTACTCGGTCGTGTCGGCTTTCTCGGGCGCGCGCGCACCGTCGGCCGAAGCGGGCGTGCCTTGCAGGCGAGCCTCCAATTGCGGCCGGCTGCCTGCCGCATCATCCCCGGACAGTCCTTGGCGGAAGCTGCGGATGCCCTTGCCGAAATCGGCCATGGTCTCCGATATCTTGCCTTTTCCGAACAGCACGAGGGCGACGATGGCTACGATTATCCAGTGGATGGCCGAGAATGAACCCATCGAAGCACTCCTTTGGGACAGTCCCAGCACTTGCGCTTGCGCGCGAGAAGAAGTGTCGCTTGGGCAGGCCAGGCAAGCTGTTACCGGAACCGCAAGATGAATGACTGGGTGTTTCGTCTTGTGGAGAGCGCAGGCTATGCCGGCATCTTCCTGCTCATGCTGCTGGAGACGGTGTTCCCCCCGATCCCGTCCGAAGTGATCATGCCGGTAGCCGGGGTGATCGCCCAGAACGGAGAGCTGGCCCTTGCCGGGGTGATCGCCGCGGGCACCGCCGGGGCCATGGCAGGGAATATGATCTGGTATTTCGTCGCGCGGATCGTGGGGCTGGAGCGCTTCCGCCCGCTGATCGAGCGCCATGGGCGCTGGCTCACGCTCGACTGGCCGGAAGTCGAACGCGCACAGCGTTTATTCGGCCGCTTCGGCGGCGTGATCGTGATGGTCGGAAGAATGATCCCCACCATCCGCTCGGTGGTCTCCCTGCCCGCCGGCCTCGTTCACATGCAGCTGGCGAAATTTCTGCTGTGGTCGACCATCGGCACCGCGATCTGGAGCTCCGGCCTGGCGATTGCGGGCTGGCTGCTCGGCCAACGAATGGGCGATGTCGAGAAGGTGCTCGGCCCCATTTCGACCGGGATCATCGTTCTCATCGTCGGCTTGTACATCTGGCGCCAGCTCACCTGGCACAAGCGCCGCCGCCCAGACGTCGAGCACACCGACCCGGCCGACCAGCCGTAAGGTCCGCCAACCTGCTCCGTCTGCCGCAGCAGGCTAGCCCAGCTTCGCCTTCAGCACCTCGTTGACCACGGCGGGGTTGGCCTTGCCCTGCATCGCCTTCATTGTCTGGCCGACGAAGAAGCCGAACAGCTTGTCCTTGCCGCCGCGATATTCGGCCAGCTTGTCAGGATTGGCAGCGAGTATCTGATCGACCGCCGCCTCGATCGGCCCGGTGTCGCTCTCCTGCTTGAGGCCCTCGCGCTCGACGATTTCGGCCGCGCCCTCGCCGGTCTCGATCATCGTCTCGAGCACCTGCTTGGCGATCGCGTTGGAAATCGTGCCCTCGCCCAGCAGCGCCAGCAGTTCGGCGCCGCTGGCCGGCGTGATCGGCCCGCCTTCAAGAGCCGCGCCGACCTTGTTGAGCGCACCGAACAGATCGGAAATCAGCCAATTGGCCGCCTGCTTGGCCACGTCCCGCGGCGCCTTGCCCTGCGCCTCGGCGGTCTCGGCCAGCAGGCGCTCGAACCAGCGCGCGGTCTCCACCTCGGCGGTCAGCACCGCGGCGTTGTAAGCGCTGAGCCCCAGGTCCTCGGTATAGCGCCGGCGCTTGGCGTCCGGCAATTCGGGCAGCGAATCGCGGCATTCGTCGAGGAACGCCTCATCCAGCTCGAGCGGCAGCAGGTCGGGATCGGGGAAGTAGCGGTAATCGTGCGCGTCCTCCTTGGAGCGCATGGAGCGGGTGGTGCCGGTACCCGGATCGAACAGCCGGGTCTCCTGCACCACGCGCCCGCCATCCTCGATCAGCTCGACCTGGCGCTGCGCCTCATGCTCGATCGTCTGCATCACGAAGCGCACCGAATTGACGTTCTTGGTCTCGGTCCGCGTGCCCAGTTCCTCACCCGGTCTGCGCACCGAGACGTTGACGTCCGCCCGCATCGAGCCTTCTTCCATATTGCCGTCGCACGAGCCGACATAGCGCAGGATCGCGCGCAGCTTGCGGACATAGGCACCGGCCTCGGCGGGCGAGCGCATGTCCGGCCGGCTGACGATCTCCATTAGCGCCACGCCCGTGCGGTTGAGGTCGACGTAAGACATGGTCGGGTGCTGGTCATGCATCAGCTTGCCGGCATCCTGCTCGACATGGATGCGCTCGATGCCGATCACCTTGTCTTGCGCAATGCCGGCCTTTTCGTCAGCATCGATCAGCAGCCGCCCTTCACCCACCAGCGGGTGGTAGAGCTGGCTGATCTGGTAGCCCTGCGGCAAATCGGCATAGAAGTAGTTCTTGCGATCGAAGCGGCTCCAGCGGTTGATCTCGGCCTCGATCGCCATGCCGGTGCGCACCGCCTGGCGGATGCATTCGCGATTGGGCACGGGCAGCATGCCCGGCATCGCCGCGTCGACGAGGCTGACCTGCGTGTTGGGCTCGGCGCCGAACTCGGTCGATGCGCCCGAGAACAGCTTGGCGTTGCTCGAAACCTGCGCATGGACCTCCAGGCCGATCACGACCTCCCATTCGCCGGTGGCGCCGTGGATGCGGTAGTTAGTCATTATACGAACGCCTTGATATTGTATGACATACTCTCGGCAGCGTCCTGCGCCAGCTTTCCATCACGGAGAACAAATTCCGTTCTCGTTCTTTCCGTGGGCTTGTCTTTTCCCGGAACGCGAATCTTCATTCCGTCGCGCACTTCGATATCGGATTCAAATTCTGTGAAGGTATCGTCGGCAAAGGTAAGTTTTACGATCATTTCGTTTCTCCTGAAGTGGAGAACAATTTTAGCTTACCTGATAAACCGCTCATAGCGCACCTACCACCACCGCTCCGCCGCCGCCCTGAACCCGCTGCGCTGCTCAATCGCCAGCCCGGCGTTGAGCACACCCTGCTCGTCAAACGCCTTGCCGATCAGCTGCAAGCCCAGCGGCAGGCCAGCCGAGTTCAGCCCGGCCGGCACGCTCATCGCCGGCAGTCCGGCGAGCGAGGCGGGCACCGCGAACACGTCGTTCAGATACATCGCCAGCGGATCGTCGGTCTTCTCGCCCAGCGCGAAGGCGGCGCTCGGCGTGGTCGGCGCCAGCACTACGTCGCATTGCGCCCAGGCCTGCTCGAAGTCACGCTGCACAAGCGTGCGCACCTTCATCGCCTGCGTGTAATAGGCCTCGTAGAAGCCTGCCGAGAGCACGTAGGTGCCGATCAGGATGCGCCGCTTGACCTCGTCGCCGAAGCCCGCCGCGCGCGTGGCGGCATACATGTCCTGCAGGCCCGCGCCCTCGGGCAGGTCGCGTAGGCCATAGCGCACGCCGTCATACCGCGCGAGATTGCTCGAAGCCTCGGCCGGCGCGACGATGTAATAAGCAGCGAGGCCATATTTCGTATGCGGCAGGCTGATATCGACCACCTCAGCGCCGGCATCCTTGAGCCAGGCGATGCCATCGTCCCAGGATTTGAGGATGTCGGCATCCATCCCCTCCACCCGGTACTCGCGCGGGATCCCCACGCGCTTGCCGCGCAAATCGCCGGACAGCGTCTTCGACCATTCGGGCACCGGCAGGTCGAGGCTGGTCGAATCCTTGGGATCGAAGCCCGCCATCGCCTCGAGCATGATCGCGCAATCCTCGACCGAACGCGCCATCGGCCCGGCCTGGTCGAGCGAGGAAGCGAAGGCGACAATGCCCCAGCGCGAGCAGCGCCCGTAAGTCGGCTTGATCCCGCAAATGCCGGTAAAGGCGGCGGGCTGGCGGATCGAGCCGCCCGTATCGGTGCCTGTTGCGGCGGGCGCCAACCGCGCCGCGACCGCCGTGCTGGATCCGCCCGAGGAGCCGCCCGGCGCCAGCTTGGCATTGCCGCCATCGCTGCGCCGCCAAGGGTTCACCACCTCGCCGAAATAGGAATTCTCGTTGGACGAGCCCATCGCGAACTCGTCGAGATTGAGCTTGCCGAGCATCCCGCACCCTGCGTCCCACAGGTTCTGCGACACGGTGCTCTCATATTCGGGCACGAAGCCTTCGAGCATGTGGCTGGCCGCGCTGGTCTGCACACCTCTGGTGGCGAACAGGTCCTTCATGCCAATCGGCACGCCGGCCATCTTGCCAAGCGCCTTGCCCGCGGCGCGATCGGCATCCACCTGCCCGGCGGCGCGCAAAGCGTGCTCTGGCGTCGGAGTGATAAAGGCGCCGAGCACTTCGGCCGTCGCGACAGCCTGGTTGAACGCCTCGGCCACTTCCACGGCGCTGAATTCGCCCCCGGCCACGCCGTCGCGAATGGCCTTGACGCCGAGTTGCGTGAGGTCGGCCATTATTCGATCACCTTGGGCACGCCATAAAAACCATGCTCGGCCAGCGGCGCATTGGCGAGCACGTCCTCACGCCGCCCGCCGGCGGTCAGCGGGTCCGCGTCTATCACATCGTCACGCAGGCGCAGGGCTTGCGGGATGACGGCAGTCATCGGCTGCACGTCGGTCGTATCGACCTCGCCCAGCTGCTCGACCCATTCGATGATCTTGTTGAATTCGGGTGCGATCCGGTCGAGCTCGTCCTCGCTCATGCGGATGCGCGCGAGGCTGGCGACCTTGGCGACCTGTTCTCGGGTGACGGACATGGCGCGGCGTTAGCGGGATGGCGGCCCGCCTTCAAGCGGGGCGGCGGCGGAATCGCGCGGCCGCAAATGCCGTTCATGCCGCACGGCCAAGTGAAAGATCATAGGCATTCGCAGGGGAATGCCCATGAATGCCGCGCCGTGGCGCTTACTGCGCGCCTTGGGGAGCTGGCGCCCCGGCTGGCGGCGGCGGCGCGCCTTCCACGCCCGGAGGCGCACTCATCTGCTGCTGCATCATCTGCTGGAGCGCCTGGACCCGCCCTTCGAACTCCTCGCGCGGCATGAAGTCGATGAGCTCGATGGTGAAGTTCAGGTCAGCTCCCGGCGGGATCGGCGCGCCGGGCGGAGGCGTGTCGCCATAGGCCTTGCTCGCAGGAATCTCGGCCACATAGGTTCCGCCGCGCTGCATCTTCATCAGCGCCTCGCCGAAGCCGGGCAGCATGTTGTCCAGCGGCAACGGCGTGCCCGAGGGCAGGATACCCTCGACCGGAAGCGGGATCGGCTGCGACTGGTCGAACACCGTCCCGTCATCGAGCCGGCCGGTATAATTGACGAACACCACGTCGGTCGCGCCCGGATAAGCGCCCTGGCCCGCGCGCACTTCCTCAACCGTTACGCCCTCGGGCACGCTGGCCCAGGCGAGCGCGATCGCGGCGAGAGCGGCCAGCGCGATGCCGATCCACAGCTTGGTCAGCGAGCCCTTGCCGATCGGCTGCAGCGGTACGCGGGTGATTTCGGTCATTTGCAGGATTGTCCTGATGCAAAAAGGGCGCGGGTAACTCGTCCCGCGCCCCTTTGGCTCAGCATGGGCGAAGGTTCAAGCCGCGCGGGCAACTCGATCCTGTCGCGATGCGACTACTTCCCGCCGTCGCGCTCGACGCGCTTGCGCTCGAGCTTGCGCGCGCGGCGCACGGCGGCGGCCTTTTCGCGCGCCCGCTTCTCGGACGGCTTCTCGTAGTGGCGGCGCAGCTTCATCTCGCGATAAACACCCTCACGCTGCAGCTTCTTCTTGAGCGCGCGCAGGGCCTGCTCGACATTGTTATCGCGGACCATGATCTGCATAAACTTAAGCCACCTCTTTCATTCTCGCTTCGCAGGTGCGAGGCCTGGTCACCACCAAAGCCCCCGGCACCTTCGTAAATTACCGACAGATGTAAATACTGATGCAAAAGCGGCCGAATCCGATCCGGATCGGCCCTCATGGCGGGCGAAATAAGGCAAAACGCGTCAGAAGGCAAGCAGGCGGCGCGGCATGGAGCCTCAGCCCCTCTCCTCTTGCCGCCTGCCCGGATCGGCGCTTTATCCGGGCGGCCGTCGCCGCTAGAGCAGGCCGCATGTCGGCACCACCCCCGCTTTACGCATCACTATCGGTCGCGCTCGGAGGCGGGATCGGCGCGCTGCTGCGCTACCAGCTCGGCCGCATGATGACCCAGTGGCTCGGCCCCGCCATGGTCAGCATCTTCCCTTGGGCCACACTCGCGGCGAACGCGCTGGGCAGCCTCGCCATGGGCCTGCTCGCCGGCTGGCTCGCGCGCAATGGCGCCGCCAGCGCGACAGGCGGCGAGCAGATGCGGCTGCTGCTGGGGGCAGGCCTGCTCGGCGGGTTCACCACCTTTTCCGCCTTCAGCCTGGAGATGGTGATGCTGATCCAGCGCGGGCAGGTGCTGTTCGCGCTTCTTTACCTGATCCTGTCGATCGGGCTCGGCATTACGGGGCTCGTCTTCGGGCTCAACATCATGAGGATGGCAGGATGAGCGGCGAAGCCGGCGAAAAGGTGCGCCAGTTCACCGTGGCGCCCGATGATGAGGGCATCCGGCTTGACCGCTGGTTCAAGCGCCACCTGCCGCTCATTCCCTTCGGCACTGTGTCAAAATGGGCACGCACCGGGCAGGTACGCGTGGACGGCGCCCGGGCCAAGCCCGAGGACAGGCTTGCGGCCGGCCAGATCGTGCGCGTTCCTCCCGGCGGAGAGGCCGCTGCAAAGCAGCCCCGCAAGACCCGCGAGCTTTCGCCGGCCGAGGAGGCGGAGGCCGAGGCGATGCTGATGATGCGGACCGGCAGCGCATTGATTTTGAACAAGCCGCCCGGCCTCGCCACCCAGGGCGGGACGCGCACGACGCGCCATGTCGACGGCCTGCTCGACGCCTACGCCTCCGCCGACGAGCCGCGCCCGCGCCTCGTCCACCGGTTGGACAAGGACACGTCCGGCGTATTGCTCGTCGCGCGCACGCCGGGCAGCGCGGCGCATTTCTCGAGGCGCTTCGCGGGCCGCAGCGCCAAGAAGATCTACTGGGCGCTGGTGGTCGGCGTGCCTTCCTTGTTCGAAGGGGCGATCGACGCGCCGCTCGCCAAGCAGCCGGGCACGGGCGGCGAGAAGATGCATGTCGACATGGAAGGCGGGCAACCGGCGCGCACGCTTTACCGCGTGGTGGAGCGTGCCGGCAATGCGGCGGCCTGGGTCGAGCTGCAGCCGCTCACCGGCCGCACGCACCAGCTGCGCGTCCACCTTGCCGCGATGGGCCACCCGATCGTGGGCGATGGCAAATATGGCGGGCAGGAGGCATTCCTGACCGGCTCGATCAGCCGCAAGATGCACCTCCATGCGCGCCGCCTGGTTATCGACGAGCCGGGTGGCGGAAAGCTCGACGTGAGCGCCGATCTGCCCGAGCATTTCGCCGCCAGCATGGCGCAGCTGGGCTTCGATCCCTCGCTGAGCGAAGCCGCGCCCGACGAAGGGCCGCCCGAGCGCACCCGCGAGGAGAAGAAGCAGGCGGCCAAGGCGCATGCCAAGCAATACCGCAAGGCCCGGCGCGGAGAGCGCAAGGCGCGCGGGCCCGAGGCGCCCGGGACCGAGAAGGGCAAGCCCGGCCCCGTGCGCGGACGCAAGCCCGCAAGTGCTCCCAAGAAGGCTGGCGCTCCCCAGAAGTCGGGCGCTCCCAAGAAGTCGGGCCCTCCCAAGAAGCCGGGTGCCATGCGCGGGCGCAAGCCCACGAGCGCTCCCGGCAAGCCGGCGCGCTGATGCACCCCAACCCCGCTTTCCGCCCGGCCAATGACGAATTGTGCGACCAGCTCGTCGATGCGATCGGCTTTGGCATGGTCTTCGCGCAGACGGCGGATGGCCCGCGCGTGGCGCACACGCCGCTGGTCCGCGCACCGGGAGGCACGGTGCGCTTCCACCTGGCCAACGCCAATGCGCTGACACCGCATCTCGAGGGCACGCGCGCTTTGCTGCTCGTCAATGGCCCGCACGGCTATGTCAGCCCACGCTGGTATGAGGAGGGCGGCCAGGTCCCCACCTGGAATTACGTCGCGATCGAACTGGAAGGCCGGGCCAGCAAATTGTCGGCCGAGGGCCTTGCCGACCTGCTCGGCGCGATTGGCGCGCTCAATGAAGGGCGGCTGGCGGGCGATTCGCCCTGGCGCCCGCAAAACGTCGCCCCGGACCTCTGGGAGAAGCTCTTTTCCGAGATCACCGGCTTCGAGATGGCGGTCGAGGAAAGGCGCGCGACGTTCAAGCTCTCGCAGAACAAGCCGCCAGAGGAGCGCGAGCGCGTGGCCGATGCGCTCGACGCCGAGGGATGGCCGCATATCGCCGCCTTCATGCGCAGTTTCGCCTCTTGAAGGTGCGGCTGGCCGTGTTCGATTGCGACGGCACGCTCAGCGACGGAGAGGCGGCGGTCTGCGCGGCGATGAATGCGGCGTTCGCGCTTCACCGCCTGCCTCCGCCCAGTCGCAACCAGGTCCGCAGGATCGTGGGGCTGAGCTTGCCGCAGGCGATGGCCCGGCTGGCGCCGGAAAGCCCTGGCGAAGAACAGGCCCTGCTGGTCGATGCCTACAAGGATGCGTTCCGCCAGTCGCGGCTGGACGGAACGCTGCGCGAGCCGCTGTTCGATGGCGTTGGATCGCTGCTGCGTGGTCTCAAGGCAGCCGGCTGGCAGCTGGGCGTCGCCACCGGCAAGTCCGACCGGGGCCTTGCGTCCACGCTCGCGGTGCACGGGCTGGGTGATCTTTTCGCCACCTTGCAAACCGCTGACCGGCACCCGTCCAAGCCGCACCCTGCCATGCTGCTCGCCGCGATGGACGAGGCATCGGCCGAGCCGGGCGACACGGTGATGATCGGCGACACGGTTTACGACATGGAGATGGCGCAGGTCGCCGGGGCGCGGGCCTTGGGCGTGGCCTGGGGCTATCACGAGCCCGACGAGCTGCTGGCCGCGGGCGCCGAGACCGTGGTGCAGACCCCGCGCGAATTGCTGGACATGCTCGCATGACCGGCGCCGGCAGAGATACAGGCGCTGACCCAGCGGCTCGCCGCTTTGCAATGATCAGCGCGGTGCGGCTCGGCGGCATCGCCGCGCTGCTCGCCGGTATCGCCGTGCTGCGTGGCGCGCTCGACTGGCCCGCATTGGCCGGCATGGCGCTGGTGGCGATCGGAATGGTCGGCACCTTTCTCGCCCCCACGCTGCTGGCGCGGCGCTGGAGTTCAAGACGGCAATGGTGAAGCGCTTCTATCGCGAGGTGACATTTGGCGAAGTGCCCGTCGGCGAGGTGGCGGGCGCACCGGCCCCCGGCTACCAGGTCCTGCTCGACGGGCGCCCGATCCGCACGCAAGGCGGCGCGGCGCAGATCGCCCCCACCCGCGCGCTGGCCGAGGCGTTGGCCGGGGAATGGCGCGGGCAAGGCCCCGAGATCGACCCGCGAAGCTTCCCGCTACGCGACCTTGCCGATTACGCCATCGACCATGTCGCGCCCGCGCGCCAGGAGAGCATCGCCAAGCTGCTCGGTTATGCCGAAACCGATACCTTGTGCTACCGCGCCGATCCCGACGAGCCGTTGTACCAGCGCCAGCAGGAGCTGTGGGAGCCGCTGGTCGCCGCATGCGAAGCCGCCCACGGCATCCGGATCGAACGGATCAGCGGCATCGTGCATCGATCGCAGCCCGAAGCGATGATCGCCGCATTGCGCACGCGCCTGGCGACACTCGATGACTTCACGCTTGCAGGGATGATCACCCTCGCTTCGCTCGCCGCCTCGCTGTTCGTGGCACTGTCAGTGCTGGAGGAGCGGGGCGCGCCCGGTGCATTGTTCGCCGCCGCCAATCTTGAGGAGGACTGGCAGGCGCAGCAATGGGGCTGGGACAGCGAGGCCGAGAAGGTCCGCACCGCGCGCGAGGAGGCCTTCTGCCTCGCGGCGCGCTTCATCAGCCTGGCGCGAAAGGCCTGATGTTTCTAGGCTCGTCCCGGCGAATATCGCGCCGGTTCGCCGCGTCAGCCTACCCAGTCGGCGACCTGGACCGCGACATCATTGGCTGCCTGGTTGAGCGCCGGCCCCACGGCATCGGCCTGTGGTGCAATGCCCTGGATCGAGCTTTCGAAGCGGCGCGTCCGCAACTCGCCTTCCGGGAGCGAGAGGATGGCGTCATAGCGCACCACCACGCTCATCGAGGGAGCGTCATAGCCCATCTCGATCAGCTGGCCGGAAAGCTGGGTGTTCGCCGTATATTCGAGCTCGCCGCCGCCGACCACCAGCCGGTTGCCGCGCGCACGGATGGTCTCGGCCAGCAGGTTGCGGAACAGCAGCGCCGGCTTCTCCACCCAGAAAGCGTCCTGCAAATAGGCCAGCGAGCTCTCGCTGACCTGCACCGGCACGCGTGTCACGTTGAGCCGCTCGGGGGTTGAGGGCACCAGCACCGCGAGCGCTGCCGAGGCGCTTCCCGTCGTCCCGCCGCCGGCCGCAACCGTGGCGGTGGGGGTGAGCGTGTAGAGTTGCTCGGGCGCTTCCCCACCCAGGCTGATGCAGCCGGTGAGCGCCATTGTCGCCAGCCCCAGAGCCCATCCTGCCTTAGCCGCCATTCGACAATTCCCCTGCGTCACGCTTTTATCACTCATCCGGAACATAGGTCGGCAAGGGCCGGCCACCCACGAGCGAGCGCGCGCCCTGGTTCTGGATCTGCTCGGTGATCGCCCGCAGGGACTCGCTCGTGCGCCTCAGGTCGCGCAAGGTGGCGTTGGCTGCGGGCAGCGTGGTTTCCGATAGCTGCTGCGTCACCGGCTGAACGCCCTGCAGCGTCTTCTCCAGACCGTCGGCCACGCCTTGGGCGGATTGCAGCGTGGTGCGCATCTCCGCGGCAAGCCCCGCCCCTTCCTCGTTGAGCAGCGAATTGGTCGCCACCAGCGTGCGCTCGAACTCGTCGAGGGCCTGCGCGCCTTCGGCCAGCGTGGTCTGCGTCTCGCGCAGCACGCCGCGCAGCTCGGGCGCGGTCTCGGCCAGTTCGCGGCTGATGGCATTGGTGTTGGCGAGGATGCCCTGGATCGATTCCTGGTTGTCGTCGTCCAGCACGCGGGTCAGCCGCTCGGTCAGCGTGGCCAGGCGCTCGAGCAGCAGCGGCGCGCTCGAGAGGATCTCGCCCAGCGCGCCCGGCTTGGTGGGGATGACCGGCACGCCCTCGGGCCCTTCCTGGCTGATCGGCGGGGCGTTTCGCACCGCGCCGTCCAGCGTGACGTTGGAGACGCCGGTGAAGCTCGCCGAGATCGAGGCGGTCGTGCCCTGGAGGATGGGGATGTCATCGTTGATCGAAACGCGCACGCGGACGAATTCAGGGTCCCGCGGCCACAATTCGATATCGGTCACCTGGCCCGCCGGAACGCCGGCGAAGGTCACCTGCGATCCGCTGGCAAGCCCCCCCACGCTCTGGGCGAAGAAGATGTCGTATTCATTGCGGTCCGTGTTGCCCAGCCGCGCGAGCCAGATGAAGAATACCGCCAGCCCCGCCAGCAGCAGCAGCGTGACAGCGCCCACCCAGACGTGATTTGCGCGAGTTTCCATGCGTTGCGCCCTATGCCTGCCCGCCGGAGCGATTGTCCAACGCTTTCCCGCCGGCGCTCATCGCGCGGTCGTGGGTCTGCTGCGCGGCACGTGCGCGCGGGCCGTTGAAATATTCCTGGATCCACGGGTGGTCGCTTTCGAGCAATTCGGGGATCGTGCCCACCTCGATCACGCGCTTGTCCGCCAGCACCGCCACCCGGTCGCAAATGGCATAGAGCGTGTCCAGATCGTGCGTGATGAGGAACACGGTCAAGTCGAGCGTATTGGTGAGGTCGCGGGTCAATTCGTCGAACTTGGCCGCGCCGATCGGATCGAGCCCGGCGGTCGGTTCATCGAGGAACAACAGCTCGGGGTCGAGCGCCAGCGCACGGGCCAGGCCGGCACGCTTCCTCATGCCGCCCGAGAGCTCGGAAGGATATTTGCTCGCCGCTTCCTGCGGCAGGCCGGTGAGCACCACCTTGTAGCGGGCGATTTCGTCGAGAAGCTCCTGCGAAAGCTCGGGGTAGAATTGCTTGAGCGGCACCTGCACGTTCTCGCCCACGGTCAGCGTCGAGAACAAGGCCCCGCCCTGGAACAGCACGCCCCAGCGGCTGCGCAGATTGATCTCGCCGGCGGGCGTATCCTCGTCCACGTCGTGCCCGAACACCTCGATCTGCCCAGCAGCCGGCCTCTGCAGGCCGATGATCGAGCGCATCAGCACCGATTTGCCCGTGCCCGATCCGCCGACCACGCCCAGGATCTCGCCCTTGCGCACGGCGAGGTCGAGGTTCTCGTGCACCACCTGCTCGCCGAACGCATTGGTCAGCCCGCGTATGCGGATCGGGAACTCGCCCTCGAACCGCTCGGGCACCTCGCCCTTCGCCTCGGCCAGCACCTCGTTCCGGATCTGCGTGTCGTCCGCCATCGCCTCAGGCCCACCCGAGCTCGGAGAAGAACACCGCGAAGAACGCGTCGACCACGATCACCATGAAGATCGCCTGCACCACCGCCTTGGTGGTCCTCAGGCCCACTTCCTCGGCGCTCCCCTCCACCTGCATGCCCTGGTAGCAGCCGGTGAGCGCCACGATCAGCCCGAACATCGGCGCTTTCACCATGCCCACGTAGAAATCGTAGAGCGGCACCACTTCCTGGATGCGCACGAGGAAGGTGAGGAAGGGGATGCCCAGCAGGACATCGCCGATCACCGCGCCACCGATGATCGCCACCACGGATGCGAAGAAGCCGAGCAGCGGCATCATCAGCACCGCCGCAAGTATGCGCGGCAGGACCAGAGCCTCCATCGGCGAGACGCCGATCGTGCGCATGGCGTCGATCTCCTCGGTCAGCTTCATCGTGCCCAGCTGCGCGGCGAACGCGCTGCCCGACCGGCCGGCGACCATGATCGCGGTCATCAGCACGCCCAGCTCGCGCAGAGTGATCCGGCCGACGAGATTGACGGTGAGCGTCTCGGCGCCGAATTGCGCCAGCTGCACCGCGCCCTGCTGGGCGATCACCACACCGATGAGGAAGCTCATCAAGCCGATGATCGGCAGGGAAGCCACGCCCACCAGCTCCATCTGGTGCACCAGCGCGCGGTAGCGGAAGCGGCGATTGGCGATCGCGGTGCCGAAGGACGCGACGATTGCGCCCAGGAACGCTATCACCGCGATGGTTCCGCGGGCAAGCTCGATCACGATGCCGCCGACATGCTCGAAGATGCGGCCGAAAAACGGCCCGCGCGGCGGCTTGATGTCGGCGCTGCTCTCGCAACCGCGCACCGCCTCGATCAGCACCTGCGCCTGCTCGTTGGCACCGGTCACCTGGGCCTGGTGCTCGTCGGCGAAGCGCAGCACCACCCACGCGCCCACCGTGTCCATCTCGTGCGAACCGCTGAGATCTACCGTCTGCACCGGGCCATCCAGCCCGCGCAGCTCACGGTCGAGCGCACCGACCGAGGAGACGCGCAACGGTCCGTTCAGCCGGACCGTGCGGCTGCCGCCCGTGTCCTGCACTTCGTAACCGGCCCATTCGCGCATCGCGGCACGCTATGCGGATAAATGGCTGAACCGGCAAGCCACCATGACACATGCATCCACTCTGCCCCTGCGAGCGCAGGGTGGAACAGGGCCGCAGGGAGGTTGCCCTCGCGCCAAGCGGCTGGCAAAGCGCCCAGCCTCATGTCACGCGAAACATCCGGCAATCTGGCCAAGACCTTCGACCCCTCCGCCATCGAGGCGAAATGGTACGCCCATTGGGAGCAGAACGGCTGCTTCCGGCCAGACCGGCCGGACGCTGAGCCCTTCACCATCGTCAACCCGCCGCCCAACGTGACGGGCTCGCTCCATATCGGCCACGCGCTCGACAACACGCTGCAGGACGTCGTCATCCGCTACGAGCGGCTGCGCGGCAAGGACGCTTTGTGGGTCGTGGGCACCGACCATGCCGGCATCGCCACGCAGATGGTGGTCGAGCGGCAAATGGCCGAGCGGGGCGAGAAGCGCACCCACTTCACGCGCGAGGAATTCATCGCGAAAGTCTGGGAGTGGAAGGAAGAGAGCGGCGGCACCATCACCCGCCAGCTGCGCCGCCTGGGCTGCTCGATGGCTTGGGAGGTCGGGAGTCCGGGCCCTGATGCGACCGGCAGGCATCATGGTCAGTTCACGATGGACCCGCATTTCTCGCAAGCCGTCACCCGCACCTTCGTGCAGCTGCACGAACAGGGGCTGATCTACCGCGACAAGCGACTGGTGAACTGGGACCCGGCACTCAAGACCGCGATCAGCGACCTAGAAGTGGAAACGCGCGACGTGCAGGGCCATTTCTGGCGCTTCCGCTACCCGCTGGCCGATGGCGTCACGCTGGCGGACGGACGCGATTACATCGAAGTCGCCACCACCCGCCCCGAGACCATGCTCGCCGACATGGCGGTGGCGGTGCACCCCACTGACGAGCGCTACGCCAGTGTGGTGGGCAAGCATGTCATCCTGCCGATCACCGGCCGCCGCATCCCCATCGTCGCCGACGAGCATGCCGATCCCGAGCTCGGATCAGGCGCGGTGAAGATCACTCCGGGCCACGATTTCAACGATTTCGAAGTTGGCAAGCGCGCCGGCATCGCGGCGGGCGAAATGCTCAACATGCTCGATGCCGATGCGGCCGTCTGCCAGACTTCGGACGGGCTGGTTCCCGAGGACCTGCTCGGCCTCGACCGCTTCGCCGCGCGCGAGCGGATCGTGGCCATGCTCAAGGCGAGCGGCCATCTCGTGCCCCATGTCACGCACGACAAGGACGGTAGCGAAACCGAACACGACGCCGAGCCGCGCACGATCGCCACACCCTTTGGCGATCGCGGCGGCGTGGCGATCGAACCCTGGCTCACCGATCAATGGTATGTCGATGCCGAGAAGCTCGCGCAGACACCCATCGAGGCCGTGCGGGACGGCCGCATCGAGATCGTGCCCAAGAGCTGGGAGAAGACCTTCTTCAATTGGATGGAGAACATCCAACCCTGGTGCGTCTCCCGCCAGCTTTGGTGGGGGCACCGGATACCGGCATGGTACCCGCCCCTGCTTGTTAAGGGCGTCCCTTCGGCTTACGTCCCAAGCATCACCCCACATTTTGTCGCACTAAACGATGAATCTGCTATTTCAGATGCTCAGGATCGGTACGGTCCTGAGTATGAGATAATTACCGCAGATACGCTCGAGGATGCGCAACGACTTACGAATGAAGCTCGGAGCGACAAAGAGAACGGGCGCAAACAGCGGTTGTATCTTCTTAGGGACCCCGACGTCCTCGACACTTGGTTCTCCAGCGCCCTCTGGCCCTTCGCCACGCTCGGCTGGCCCGAGGACAGCGAACTGCTCCAGAAGTACTACCCCAACAACCTGCTCATCTCCGGCTTCGACATCCTGTTCTTCTGGGATGCGCGTATGATGATGATGGGCACGCACCTCACCGGGCAGGCACCGTGGAACCGGCTCTACCTCCACGGCCTCGTCCGCGCGACCGATGGCGCCAAGATGTCCAAGTCCAAGGGCAATGTGGTCGATCCGCTCGGCCTTATCGACCGCTACGGCGCCGATGCGCTGCGCTTCTTCATGGCCGCGATGGAAAGCCAGGGCCGCGACATCAAGATGGATGAGGCGCGGCTGGAGGGATACCGCAACTTCGCCACCAAGCTGTGGAACGCCGCGCGCTTCTGCCAGGCCAATTGCATCGGCGGCAGCGACACCATCGCCGCCCCGCCGGCGACGAGCGCGGTCAACCGCTGGATCATCGGCGAGATCGTCGCAACCCAAGCGGCGCTGGACAAGGCCATGGCCGAACTGCGCTTCGACGCCGCCGCCAACGCCATCTATCACTTCACCTGGGACCGGTTCTGCGACTGGTACCTGGAACTCATCAAGGGCCAGGTGGACGCCGAGACGCGCGCCGTCGCCGGCTGGGCGCTCGACCAGATCCTCGTCATGCTGCACCCGTTTATGCCCTTCGTCACCGAGGAGCTGTGGCACGCGCAGGGCACGCGCGCCTACGACCTGATCCTGGCCAAATGGCCCGAGCCGCGCGCCGAGGTCGATCCGCAGGCCGCGGCCGAGGTGGACTGGCTCATCGCGCTCACCTCCGCCACCCGCTCCGCGCGCAACGAACTGGGGATTGCGCCCGGCACCAAGCTGGCCGCCTATTGCGCGGCACCCTCGCCGCTCGCCCGCAGCATTGGCGAACGCAGCAGCGCCGTGATCGAACGGCTGGCCCGCCTCGCGCCGGTCCGGTTCGCTCAAGCGCCCGAGGGCGCCGCCATGCAGGTGACAGCCGGCGCGGACCTGTTCGTCGTGCCGCTCGAAGGCGTTATCGACGTCGCGGCCGAAAAGGCCCGCCTCGCCAAGGCGCGCGATGCCGCCGCCAAGGAGCGGGACGGCCTTGCCAAGCGGCTCGACAATCCCAGCTTCGTCGAGAAGGCCAAGCCCGAGGCGGTGGAAAAGGCGCGCGCGGATCACGGGCACCACGCAGCCGAAGTCGCGCGGCTCGAGGCGGCCCTCGCGCGGCTCGGCTGAGCGATTTTCCTAAATCGCGCGCTTGTGGCATGGACCCGGTATGATGCGGCTGCGCTTACTGAACGGGCATGACAAGCTGTTGAAGCTGCAAGGTGTCAAGCGTCGCCGCGCGCGGCATTTCGGTGACAAATCAAACACTTACTGGCAGAACCGGCTGCTTGACACCCTGTCAACTTTGTCAAGCACCGCGCCGGCCGCCGCCGCTCCATGCCGCTGACGCTCGCCACTCAGGCGCCGGGCGAGCCGGAGATCTTCGCCTCGCTTCAGGGCGAAGGGCCGAGCGCCGGCCTGCCGGTCGCCTTCTGCCGCCTGTCGCGCTGCAATCTCGCCTGCCAGTGGTGCGACACCGCCTATACCTGGCACTTCGACGGCGATAATCGCCCGCACCGCTCGGGCGAGACCTTCGCGCGCCGGGCCAACCAGGTCACGCTCGATGAGGCCGAAGTCGCCCGGCGCATCGCCGCACTCGGCCAGCGCCGCCTCGTCATCACCGGCGGGGAGCCGCTGCTGCAGGCAGGCGCGCTGGCCACCATGCTCGAGCACCTGCCCGATGTCGCGGTGGAGATCGAGACCAACGGCACGGTCGATCCGCCCGCGCGCTTCGACGTGCTTGTGGATGCGTATAATGTCAGCCCCAAGCTCGCGCATAGCGGCAATCCGGCCGAACTCGCGCTCATCCCGCACATGCTCGACCGCTGGGCGGCCGATCCGCGCGCGCAGTTCAAGTTCGTGGTCGCCACGCCGGCAGATCTGGACGAGATTCATGCCCTCGCCCGCGCACATGCCATCACCCCTTCGCGCATCTGGCTGATGCCCGAAGGCACTGACAGCGCGACCTTGCGCGGGCGGATGGAATGGCTGGTCCCGCTATGCCTCGAGCACGGCTACCGGCTCACCGATCGCCTGCACATCCACCTGTTCGGGGATACGCGCGGCACTTGAGGTAACGCCTCAACCGCCCTGCATCCGCCAGCGCCGCACGATGCGCTCGATCGCCGCCTCCTCGCCGCCGCTCTCCTGCCACAGGCGAGCGAAGCTCGGGTCCTCCGAAGCGGGCCGCTTGGCCGCGTCGAGATTGTCGAACCCGGCGCGGATGGGGATCGACACGCCCTCGCCGCAGATGATGCACTCGCGGTTGCGCAATGCGGGAATGGCATCGAGGAAGCCGCGCGCACCCTCCGGCATCGCGGCGCGGACGAAGGCCTGGTCGCGCTCATTGTTGAGCCGCATGGTGATGATCGTGCCGCATTGGGAGAGCACGCCCTCGGCAAGGTCAGAAGGGCGCTGGGTGATCAGGCCGAGCGCGATGCCGTATTTGCGCCCCTCCTTGGCGATGCGCCCGAGGATGCGCGCCACGCTCGAGCCCGCGGCATGGCGCTCGCTCGGCACGTAGCGATGCGCCTCTTCGCACACGAGCAGGATCGGCCGCGTAGCCTCCTCCCGGCCCCATACGGCCAAGTCGAACACCATGCGCGCCAGCACCGCGACCACGGTCGTGGTGATGTCGGATGGCACGCCCGACACGTCGATGATCGAGATCGGCTTGCCCGCGCTCGGCAGGCGGAAGATGCGGGCGATGAACTCGGCCATCGTGTCGCCCACCAGCATGCCGGAGAACATGAACTGGTAGCGCGGATCGGCCTTCAGCTCCTCGATCTTGGTCTTGATGCGCATGTAAGGCGCGCTGGTGCTCGCCTTGTCGAGCTGGCCCATCTCCTCGCCAAGCATCCGGGTGAGGTCGGACAGCAGATAGGGAATGGGCGAATCGACGGTGACCTTGCCCAGGCTCTCGGCCAGCCGGCTCTTCTGCCGCGCATGGAGCAGGCACTTGGCGAGGATGTCGCGGTCCTCCTGCAAATCATTGCCCGTGGAATTGAGCAGCACCTCGCAATGCTCCTCGAAGTTCAACAGCCAGTAAGGCATCCGCAGATTGGAGACATCGAAGCTCTCGCCCTTGTCGCCGAAGGCGGCCGCATATTCGCCATGCGGGTCGATCATCACCACCCGGCCATGCGGCGCGCTGTCGCAGATGCGGTGGAGAATCATCGCGGCGGCGGTCGACTTGCCCGTGCCTGTCGAGCCGAGCAGGGCGAAATGGCGGCCGAGCATGGCGTCGACATAGAGGCCCGCGCGGATTTCCGTAGTGGGATAGACGGTGCCGATCTCGATCTTGCTGCGCCCGTCGCCGGCATGGATCTGCCGCAGGTCGCCTGTCGTGGCGGGGACGACTTCGGCCCCGGGAATGGGATAGCGGGTGACGCCGCGGCGAAAGCTGTGGATGCGGCCCGTGGCCCGGTCCTCCATTCCCTCGCCAAGGAAGTCGATCCGGCAGACGATACCCTCCCCCGTGCCCTGCATCCCGCCCCGAGCTTGGCCGTCGGTGGCAGCAGCAGCCTCGCCCGCCTGTCGCTGGTCGCGCACGCTGGCGAGCAGCCAGCCAATGCTGCTCCTGATCTTCAGCTGCCCGCCGACCTGGCCCGTCATGGCGACCGCCGGATCCTCATCCTCGATGCAGGCCTGCAGCCGCACGGGATCAAGCACCACTTCGGCACCCGACCCGGCGATCGCGATCACGCGGCCGATCGGCCGCCTCGCGCATTCGGAACTCTCCACCCCTGCCTGACCGGCCGGATGATCGGTCGGGATGAACCGGGGTATCGACAGTCTTTGCATCTCGGCCATGGGCGCAATTGTCCGGACAAACGGGGGCAACGAGCCTGCGCCCTAGGCCCCGCATCCTTAAGATCGTCTCAATGTCCCGGCTCATCCCCGTTCAGAAAGCACCGCCGGGCAGGCAGATTACACGAGCGCGAAAAGACGTCCGGCCAGCCAGCCCATGGACAGCGAGAGGCCAAGGGCGAACAGCCCGTAGAACAGCGAATTGTCCTCCGCCTCCATCGCCACCATCCGTTCGAAGCCCTCCTTCACCACCTCGATCTCGGACGTGGCCGAGGTGATCACCCGGCCTTCCGCAATGGCGAAAGTCTCGGCCACGTAGCTGCCGGTCTGGACGTTGGAAGGCAGGGCGATCCGCGCCTGATAGAGCACGCCCTCGCTGATCGACACGCCCCGCGGGCTCTCCTGGTAGAGCCCCTCCCGCCGGCGCAGGTCGACGAGGCCATCCTTGAACCGCGCCTGCTCCTCGGGGTCGATAGTGCCCGTCGGCGACAATTGCAGGTAATCGAGCCCGAGTTCGAAGATGGCGGCGGTCCGTTCGTCGACGATCTCGGAGATGGGACTGGAGGCCGCGAGTGCGAAGAAGGAGGGGACCGAGCGGAAGTTGGTATCGTCGGCGTTGATCCAGATGCCGGCGATCTTCTGCTTCTCACGCATCTGGACCGCGCTGGTGGGCCCCTTGAGCACCACGACGATGTCATATTCGCGGGTCGAGCGCCTGCCGTTCGGATCGAGGATGGCGCCGTAAAGGAGCAATTGCGTGCCCGTGAAGCCCTGCCGCACGCGGATCTGGTGCTCCGAGACCTCGGGGACCAGGATCGGGTCGCGACCTTCCGCGGCGAGCGGGGCGGCTGCCGGCAATATTCCGGCGGCTGCGAGCAGGACCGCCGCCAGCGCCTTCACAGCGGGACCACCGAATAGATCTCATCGGGCTGCACGCCCAGGCCGAACGCCATGCGCAGCGCGACGGTGAGCACGATGGCGGCAAGCGCCAGACGCAGATATTCCGGCTTCACGCTGACGCCGATGCGCGTACCGATCTGCGCCCCCGTGACCGAGCCGAGCAGCAACAGCCCCGCAAGCACGATGTCCACCGCCTTGGTGGTGAGCGAATGGACCATCGTCACCATCATGGTCACGAACAGGATGTTGAACAGGCTCGTGCCCACCACGACCTTGGCGCTCATCCCCAGGATGTAGAGCATGGCCGGAACGAGGATGAAGCCCCCGCCCACGCCCATCAGCATGGTGAGGATGCCGACCCCGGTCCCGATGATGAGCGGCGCGAAGGGCGAGATGTAGAGCCCTGAACGGTAGAAGCGCCAGCGCAGCGGCAGGGCGGCGATCAGCGGGTGGTGGCGCCTCTTCGCCGCCCGCGGCTGCGATCCGGGCCCGGCGCGCAGGGCCTGCACACTCTCGCGCAGCATCAGCGACCCGATCGAACCCAGCAGCACGACGTAAAGGATGCTGATGACGGTATCGATCTGCCCGAGCGATTCGAGCAGGTTGAACAGCGCCGCTCCGATCAGCGCCCCCAGCGTGCCGCCCACCACGGTGACGAGGCCCATCTGGTAGTCGACACCGTTATGCCGCGCATGCGCGAAGACGCCCGAGACGCTGGCACCGGTCACCTGGCTGGCCGCCGAGGCCGCCGCCACCGTGGGTGGTATGCCGTAGAAGATCAGCAGCGGGGTCGTCAGGAACCCGCCACCCACGCCGAAAATGCCCGAAAGAATGCCCGTGCCCGCGCCGAGCAAGACGATCACCAGACCATTGACCGCCAGATTGGCAATGGGGAGGTAGACGTCCATGTCCGCCGCCTATCGCAAGGCTACTCTCGCTGGAAGATGAATGCTCGCGAGGGTTTTCAAAAACCCGCCGATAATGTGAGCGCCGGGCCGCTTCTCGGCTCGGCATCGCCGGCTACGCGCACGCGGTAATCGAGCGCGAGGCGCGAATTGAGCTCGCCCAGCCGGAAGGCAAGCGCCGCGCTCGGCCCGATGTCGAGGCGCGAGGCCCCTTCCTGCGCCCCGCCCCAGGCGCCGACCCCCGTCGACAGGCTGGCTCCGCCAATCTGCGCCACATGCCGCGAGACGCGAACCTGCCCGTCGATGAAAGGCGTTGCGAAACTACCGCCGACATAACCGCCTTGGAGATAGGCCTCGCCGCGCGCACCCAACGGCAGGTCGAGCGGTGGAAATTCGGTCACTGCGAAAGCTGCGGGGCGCAGTTCGGTGCCCGCTTGCGTATCGGCGACGCGCAGTTCGGCCGCGAGCCGCACCGGCACGCCGGCTAGTGGCCGGGCCGAAAGCCCCCCCGCGATCTCGGCATCGCGTGGCGAGCGCAGCGCGGAGCTTGTCCTCGCATAAGCCTGCGGCTGATGCCGCGAGGATGGAGCCAGCCGGTAGCGCAGCACCGCGCCGGCCTGGCTGCGGCCATAGCTCGGCTGGCCCGCGACGAGCGAGCGCGCACCATCATCGCCGCGCAGCAGCAGCCAGCCATTGGCGCTCCACCGGCGCTGGACGGAAGCGGGTGCTGCGGCGAGGCCCAGTGGCTGGCGGGCAGCCTCCCGGGCACCGGCTTCGCGGGCGCCGATATCGGGGGTGTCGGTCTGGAGCGAACGACCGCCCGCAAGCTCACGCTGTCCTGCAAAGCCGAGATATGCAGCAAAGGTCGGTGGCAGCTCGGTCTGCGAGAGCCCCCTCATCGCAAGCAGGGCATGCCCCACCGCCATGCGCCCCGGCGAAGGGGCGGCGGCTGACGATTGAGCCTCCCCGCCGCTCCGTGATGACGAGGCAGTCCGCGCGCCGCCGGGCAGATCGAGGCTCGACAGGTCGCGTGCGGGCAGCGGCGCGGGAAGGAGCCCGGGCAACGGCCGGTCGAGCCCATCTGCCGCCCGATCAGCATCGTCGCCCGATGGTTCGTTCGCCGGCGCTGCTTCTATTCCGGTGTCGGAAGACACAGCGGGGCCAGGCCCCGCCGTCCCGCGGCCCGCAACTGTGTCGCCGGGCAGTTGCTCAAAGTCCCCGGGCAGCGTGAAGGGTTGCTGCCACAGCGCCACGCGCAACCCCATCCAGCCGAGCAGCACGACGCCCAGGAACATCAGCGGCTGACCGCGCCGGCGGGTCCGGCCGGAAATCACGCAGCAGCCTTCAGCACCGGAGCCATGTCCGGCTCGCGGACGGGATGGGCATCGTGCTCGGTCTTGTCCCAGGTGACCGGGCTGCCGGCCAATGTGCGGACATAAGCGAACAGCGCGCGACGCGCGGCCAAGATCGCGATGATATTGCTGATGGGGATGCGCAGCACCGAGCGCACGCCCTCCACAGCGCCGTATTCGCGGGCGGTGAAGGCAAAGCGCAACATGGCGCGCCATGCGAAACTCGCCAGGTTGGCGTAAACCAGCGCGAGGATCACGGGGTCATCCTGCCATTCCGTTTGCAGGCCGAACAGCGAGAGCACCGCCGAGATGCTCGCCAGCATCAGCAGAGCATAACCAGCCAGCAGCACCAGCGCGCTCAAGAGGCCGCGGCGATCACGCAGGCGCATCCAGAACTCGCCGGGGCCGCCCGTCCAGCCGAGCCGCTCCCATCCCTGAAGCGCGATACCGTGGACCCAGCGGCCCTTCTGCCGCACCGCACTGTCGATTCGGTTGGGAAAGAAGGCGCGCGTCGCGACAAGGCGGCCTTCCTCGTCGCGCACCCGCAGGAAGCGCGATTGCCCGCCCAATTCGGCCACCTTCAGGCCAAGTTCGTAGTCCTCGGTAAGCGATTCGATCGAGAATGGCCCCGCAAGGTGGACATCGCCATGATTGCGCCCGCGGATGCGCTCCAGCATGTCGCGCGCGAACACGCAGCCCACCCCCGCCGCGGGCAGGCTGGCAGTGATGGCATCGCGCACCACCAGCGTCTTGCCATGCGCTTCGGCGAACTCCTCGCAATAATGGCTGCCCACCCAGCGCGAATTGCGCTGCGGCACGGGCAGCACCGGGAGCTGCACGTAATCGGCGCCGTCCATGGCCAGGTCGAGGAGCCCCAGCGCGGCCGAATCGACCATGTCCTCGGCGTCGTGCAGCAGCACCATGCGGTAACGGATGCCGCTGCGCCGCTCGTCGTCCTCCATCGCGCGGTAGAGCCGGTTGAGGCAATCGGCCTTCGTCGTGGGCCCGGCATTGTCATGCACCACCAGCCGCACGCGCGGATCGAGCCCCGTACCGCGCATGGCGGCCTCCACCGTCGCCCCATCATTGCTGTAGCAGCCGACGAACAGGCGCAGGTCGGCCTGCTTCCAGGCCGCGAGCGCATGGGCGATGGTGTCGGTAATGACACGGTCTTCCTGCCAGGTGGGAATGAACACCGCCGCCCGGCCCGACAACGCATGCTCGCCCATTTCCGCCCGCGGGAGCCTGAGAGCACGGGCCCGCCCGGTAAGCCGCAGCCATCCCCACACGATGTCGACCGCAAGCTCGTCAAGAGCGCCGAGGAGGAAGAAGAAACCGGCGAAAAGCAGCAATTCGTATTCGACGAGCGCCAGCCAGTGCAGCGCCCCCCAATCTTCGAGTCCCATGTGCGACCCCTGGTAAACCTAAGTTATTGACCTTTTTTAATTTTGAATTCTCAATTTCGGTAAAGTGTTGATCGGAAAAGAGCAACGCCTTTCCCGCAAGACTTGCAACCTGGTTGCGATTGCGAAAGGGAGGGCAGCGATGCCCACTACGATCCTTCATGCCGCCGTCCGGCCGTTCCGCGCCCTGTTTGTCAGCGACGCCTTCGAGGGCGTGCTGCTCATCGCGGTGGCTGCGGCCGCCATGCTGGTGGCTAACTCACCGCTGGCGCATGGCTACCATGACCTGTTCCACAGCACGCTCGCCTGGACCCCGATCTCCAAGCTCGACAGCCTGCACCTGTGGATCAACGACGCGCTGATGGCGGTCTTCTTCTTCGTGGTGGGGCTGGAGGTGAAGCGCGAGCTCATCTCCGGCAATCTGGCGGATCCGCAAACGCGCAAGCTGCCCGTCCTGGCGGCGATCGCGGGAATGGCGGCGCCTGCGGCAGTCTATTTCCTCGTGGCTGGCGGCGAACCCAATCTCGAGCGCGGCTGGGCCATTCCCGCCGCGACCGACATCGCCTTTGCCATGGGCGTGCTCGGCCTGCTTGGCAGGCGAGTGCCCTCACCCTTGCGCCTGTTCCTGCTTACCGTGGCAATCGTCGACGATATTGGCGCAGTGCTCATCATCGCGATGTTCTACACCGCCTCCATCAAGGCTGTGTGGCTGGTCGGCTCGCTGCTGGTCCTCGGCGGTTTGGTCGCCATGAACCGGATGCGGGTCGACAGCATCTGGCCATACGTGGTGGGCGCGCTTGTGCTCTGGTTCTGCGTGCTGAACTCGGGCGTCCACGCGACTATCGCAGGAGTAGTCGCGGCGCTCACCATCCCCATGCACCGGAGCGATGGCGACAGCCTGCTCGAGACCATCGAGCACGGGCTGGTGCGCTGGAATGCCTACCTCATCGTGCCGCTGTTCGGCTTTGCGAATGCTGGTGTGGACCTGGCCGAAATCGGCTTCGATAACCTGCTGGATCCGCTGCCGCTCGCCATTGCCGGCGGGCTCGTCATCGGCAAGCAAGTGGGCATCTTTTCCGCCATCCTCATCGCCGACAAGCTGAACTTCGCCCGACGCCCGCCCGATTCGACCATCCTGCAGATCTGGGGCACATGCATCCTGTGCGGGATAGGCTTCACGATGAGCCTGTTCATCGGTGCGCTGGCATTTCCCCGCTATCCGCTGCTGGTCGAGGAGGCCAAGCTTGGCGTGCTGAGCGGCTCGGCCATATCGGCATTTCTCGGCTACCTTGTGCTGCGCTTCGCCCCAGCGCCCGCGCCGAATGACGCGAGGCGCTCGGCGGCAGCCTGAGAGGTGCTGCTACACGGCGGCCGCAAGGCGCGCCTGCGTATCAGCCCTTTCGGGCGACCGGCGCGCCATCCCCAAGATCCTCGTACCAAGCCTCGACCGGGCCGCCGAGCCTGATCGTCAGCGGACGTCCGCGGCGATCCATGGTCTTGCCTGCCTGCACGCGCACCCAGCCTTCGGAAATGCAATATTCCTCGACATTGGAGCGCACCGTCCCCTTGAAGCGGATACCGATGCCGCGCCGCAGCGTGTCGGCGTCGAAATGCGCGCTCGCCGGGTCGATCGCAAGACGATCGGGCGGTACATCCTGCGCGGAAGCGGCCTCGCTCGGCTGGCTCTCGCCGGAATTCGGATCCTGCTGTTGCGGCTCTATCTGTTCGCTCATGCCGGCGGGCTTAGCCGCACGCCGGCATGCGAATCAATCCGCCACGACGCATCAATCGGGGGGAAGCAGCGTCTCGGCAGGCGTGGCGCCCGGTCGCACGGTATCGCCCCCCTCGCCTGGCTCGTCGATGTCGCCCTCCTGGGGCTCGAACTCATCGGGCTGGGGCGGCTCGACCTCATCGCCGCCGTCGGGAACAATCTCGTCGGGCGTATCCGCCGGGGAAATCCCGTCATCCTCGCCTCCCCGATCGACGTCCGACTGGTTCGTGCCTGAATAGTCACTGTCGCCATTATCATTCGCCAAGGTGATGGCGTCGCGCGGGTCGGCCCTGGAATCAATCACCGGAGCGGTCGCCGGCGGCACGTGGGGCTGGGTGTAGGTTTCATCCGAGTATTGATCGCGGTCCATCGTCTGGTCCTCTTGCTCCGGACCCCATCAACGAACCCCCATGCCCCGGCGTTCCGCAACCTGTCTTTCGGCCCACCGTACCGCTTGCCCTTTTGAACGCCGGACTATAAGGGCCGCTCCCTATCTGGCGAGGCAACCATAAAGCGCCTTGCGCATGGTTCGTTGGGCCGCGGGCGTGGCGGAACTGGTAGACGCGCTGGATTTAGGTTCCAGTATCGCAAGATGTGGGGGTTCGAGTCCCTTCGCCCGCACCAGTCCCTGGCGTTGGGCGCGCGCGCCATTCGCCGGGTAAACGGCCGAGGAAGAGTCTGGAAGGCATACGGAACATGGAAATCGTCGAAACCACCAACGAAGGCTTGAAGCGCGGCTATGCGCTGACGATCCCGGCCAAGGAGATCGATTCGAAGATCGAGGCGGAGGTCAAGAAAGTCGCTCCGCAGGTGCGCATGCCCGGCTTCCGGCCCGGGAAGGTTCCGGCCAACCTGGTGCGCAAGATGCACGGGGAAGCGCTGCACTCGGAGGTCCTGACCTCGACCGTGCGCGATTCGGTCGACGGCCTGATCCGCGACAAGAAGCTGCGTCCTGCGCTGCAACCGCGCGTCGACTTCAAGGACGGCTACGAGCAAGGCAAGGACGCCGAGCTGACCGTGGAGCTGGAGGTTCTGCCCGAATTCGAGGTACCCGATCTATCGGACCTCAAGCTCGAGCGGCTGACAGTGCCCGTCAATGACGAAGCGCTGGATGAGGCGCTGGGTCGGCTGGCGCAGAACCAGAAGAGCTACGATGACGCGCCCGAAGGCAGGGAGGCTGCCGAAGGTGACCAGCTGATCATCGACTTCGTCGGCCGCGTGGACGGCGAGGAATTCGAGGGCGGCAAGGCCGAAGGCGCCGCGCTGGTGCTGGGTTCGAACCAGTTCATCCCCGGCTTCGAGGACCAGCTGACCGGCGTGAAGACGGGCGACGAGAAGACCATCACCGTCACCTTCCCGCAGGATTACCCGGCCGAGAACCTCAAGGGCCGTGAGGCCGAGTTCGACATCAAGGTCAGCCAGCTCAAGGTCCAGGCGGAGACCACGATTGACGAGGATTTCGCCAAGTCGCTGGGGCTCGAGGGGCTCGACCAGCTTAAGGAGTTGATGCGCGGGCAGATCGAGCAGGAGACCGCCGGCCTCACCCGCACACAGATGAAGCGCCAGCTGCTCGACCGGCTGGCCAAGGACCACGACTTCCCCGTGCCGCCAAGCATGGTGGAGGCCGAATTCGAGCAGATCTGGAACCAGCTGAACGCCGAGGCGGCGCGCGAGGAAGATTCCGAAGCGGCGCTCAAGGAGCTTGAGGCGGAGAAGGACGATTACCGCCGCATTGCCGAGCGCCGCGTGCGCCTTGGCCTGCTGCTGTCCGAGATTGGGCAGAAGAACGGTATCGAGATCACCGGCCAGGAAATGCAGATGCTGATGCAGCAGGCTGCGCAGCAATATCGCCCCGAGGATCGCGAGCGCTTCGTCGAATATGTCCGCAAGGAGCCGATGGCCCAGGCCCAGCTGCGCGCGCCGCTCTACGAGGACAAGGTGGTCGATTTCCTGTTCGACAAGGCCGAGGTCTCCGAGCGCGAGGTAACCCGCGAGGAGCTCGAGGCGGCAATCGAGATGGAAGAGGATTCCGCTTCGGGCAATCAGGAGGGCGAGAAGCCCGCCGCCGAGAAGGCGCCATCCAAGAAGGCTGCCGCCGCCGAGTCCGGCGAGGGAGAAGCGGACGATGAGGGCAAGGCCGGATCCGAGTCCGAGGCGGCGGGCGAGGAAGCACCCACCAAGAAGTCGCCTGCTCGCAAGACCCCGGCCAAGAAGAAGTCTGCCGAAGACGCGTCTGCACCGCAGGACGCGGCGGAGCCGGCCGATGACGCCGAGGCTGCGAAGAAGGCGGCAGCGAAGAAGCCTGCGGCGAAGAAGGCCGCAGCCAGCAAGAAAAAGACGGACGACGAATAGAAGCGACGCCCACCCCGCCCCGCCCACATGGCGGGGCGGCGGGCTCGTCATCCCTCACTGCCATCCTTGCGCGGCAGGGCGAGCGCCGCAAGGGGCGCAACTCCGAAATACTTCCTGATGCGGGCGGGGCTCGGCCGAGACCTGGCGGGCGAAGGGGGCACGCCCCGCGGCGGCCACGTCAGGGCTCTCTCGCCAAATGCAGGCGCACACGGCGACCGGCGCTCTGTGCGCCAGGCACCCGGTTGAGCAGCAAAGCCGCATCCTCCACGCTCATCGCGATCGGACCGACCCTGTCGCGGCTCGCACAGGTCGGCACCACTAACGTCCGGCCAACCGGGGGGATCGGCAACCAGATCCTGATGATCCCAATGATGCTGGCGGAGCCAGCAAGCGGCACCGCAGGGCCTGTGGGCTTGAACATGGTCGGCCGAAGCGCGACATAGGCGCTCCATTTAGCGACGAGAGGAAATTCATGTTCGACCTGTTCGGTGACAGCAAGGACCGCTTCACCAACGACCCCGTTACCGGGGCGCTGGTTCCAGTCGTCGTCGAGAGCACCAGCCGAGGCGAGCGCAGCTTCGACATCTTCAGCCGCCTGCTGCGCGAGCGCATCGTGTTCGTCACCGGTCAGGTGGAGGACAACATGGCCTCGGTGATCGTCGCCCAGCTATTGTTCCTGGAGAGCGAAAATTCGCAGGACATTTCCATGTACATCAACTCGCCCGGCGGCGTGGTGACGGCCGGCATGGCAATCCACGACACCATGCAGTATATCAAGCCGAAGGTACGCACGGTGTGCATTGGCCAGGCGGCTTCGATGGGCAGCTTCCTGCTCGCGGCCGGCGAACCCGGCATGCGCGTCGCGCTGCCCAATGCGCGGATCATGGTCCACCAGCCCTCCGGTGGCGCGCGCGGCATGGCGTCAGACATCGAGATCCAGGCGCGCGAGATCCTGCGTATCCGCCAGCGGATGAACGATCTCTACGTCACCTATACCGGGCAGAGCCTGACCGATATCGAGCGCGCGCTCGATCGCGACACCTTTCTCGAGGCCGAGGAAGCCAAGGCATTCGGCATTGTCGATGCGGTCTTCGCGCACCGGCCCAAGGACGAGGAAACGGGTGACGCGAGCGGTTCGGGCGGTGCACCGGCGGCATAGGCTGCGGCAATTGCCGGAGGACGAGCGTAGCTGTTTGGCAATTCATGATCTTCAGGCTTCGGCAATGGTAGCGTGCTAGACAGCCCCGGATTGATTATAAAAGCCCCGGGGCTACATTCAGATGGGGCGAATCCCCCGCGCGGGCTACGGCCGAACGGCCCCGCGTTCAGGACGAGAGTATGACAAAGTTGAGCGGATCCGACAGCAAGAGCACCCTTTACTGCAGTTTCTGCGGCAAGTCCCAGCACGAGGTCCGCAAGCTGATCGCCGGGCCAACGGTGTTCATCTGTGACGAATGCGTCGAGCTGTGCAATGACATCATCCGCGAGGAAGCCAAGGGTGGCATCGCCAGCAAGAAGGATGGCGGCATTCCCACCCCGCAGGAGATCTGCGGCACACTCAACGATTATGTGATCGGGCAGGACCGCGCCAAGCGCGTGCTCTCGGTGGCGGTGCACAATCACTACAAGCGCCTGCGTCATGGCGGCAAGCAGGGCGAGGTCGAACTCGCCAAGTCGAACATCCTGCTGGTGGGCCCCACCGGTTCGGGCAAGACGCTGCTCGCGCAGACGCTGGCGCGCACTTTCGATGTGCCCTTCACCATGGCCGACGCCACCACGCTGACCGAGGCCGGCTATGTGGGCGAGGATGTGGAGAACATCATCCTCAAGCTGCTCCAGTCCTCCGACTACAATGTCGAGAAGGCGCAGCACGGCATCGTCTATATCGACGAGATCGACAAGATCACGCGCAAGGCCGAGAATCCCTCGATCACGCGTGACGTGTCCGGCGAAGGCGTGCAGCAGGCGCTGCTCAAGCTGATGGAGGGCACCACTGCCAGCGTGCCCCCGCAGGGCGGGCGCAAGCATCCGCAGCAGGAATTCCTGCAGGTGGACACGACCAACATCCTGTTCATCTGCGGCGGCGCTTTCGCCGGCCTCGAGAAGATCATCGGCGATCGCTTGCAGAAGCGCTCGATCGGCTTCGGCGCCAATGTCGACGAGCCGAGCAAGGCCAAGATCGGTGCATTGCTTGAGAAGTGCGAGCCGGAGGATTTGCTGAAGTTCGGCCTGATCCCCGAATTCGTCGGTCGCCTGCCGGTGATCGCCACCTTGCACGATCTCGATGAGGCCGCGCTGGTGACGATCCTCAAGCAGCCCAAGAACGCGCTGGTGAAGCAATATGCCAAGCTGTTCGAGCTGGAGGACGTGGAGCTCGTCTTCACTGAGGACGCGATGTCCGCCATCGCGGCGCGCGCGATCAAGCGCAAGACCGGCGCGCGCGGCCTGCGCTCGATTGTCGAGGGCATTCTGCTCGACACCATGTTCGACCTGCCCAGCATGGAGGGCGTGGTCGAGGTGGTGGTCGACAAGGACGTGGTCGATGGCCGCAAGGAGCCCGTCCGCGTGCTCGGCAATGATAACGGGAAGAAGAAGGAAGAGGCGGCCTGAGGGCTGTCGCCTTCCGCAATTCTTCCTGGTGAGCGGCTGAAGCGCCGGCTGACCCTTTGGTCAGGGTCGCGCGCCGGATGGAATGGATGGCCGACCACGATTTGACGTGGTCGGCCATCCGCTGAGTCAGGCCGGCTCCGCGCCCAGCCAGGTCTGTGTCGAACAATATTGCGGGTTGTCCCCCACGCCGCCATTTCGGCTCCTCGGCTACTCGCGGGTCTGGAGCAAGCGGCAGCAGGACTGGTGCTCTGCACCGAGCCGCCTGGGCGTTCCTTGCCTCCCGCAGTACCCGATCTTCCAGGCGCTATTGTACTGCGCACAGAATACGCCGCCCGGCGGGTCCGGCGACGCATCGTGACGCCGAATCAGGGCGCTGGTTTGCGCGACGTGATGGAGCGACGACCTAACGCCCCTCCACTCCGACCTACCGCTTGATCTTCAAGCTCTCCGGCCGCTTGCGGGGCACCCATTCGCCACGACCGGGGAAGTTCTTCAGCACCTCGCCGTCCCATAGGCGCACCGTGCGCCGCTGGAAGCGCCACGCGCCCTTGTCGCCCTTCACCGCATGGTCGTCGTACCAGCCGGCAAAACGCAGTAGATAAGGCGGCTCGCCCTCGCATTCGGTGACGAAGGCGAAGCTCTTCATCTTCACCGAGCCGTCCTCTTGCGGAAAATACTGCGTCTGCGTCACGTGGTGCTGGCGGCCGGGAAAGCCGGCGGCGTTGCGGTAATGCTCGGCGATGCCACGAATGCCCTCGTGCCCCTGCCAGATGTCGGGCTCGTCGAACACTTCCTCGCTCATCACCGCGTCCTCGGTGAAACAGGCGACCAGCGCCTCCACCTCACCCGTGTCCAGCGCCCAGCTATAGGCGGCGATCAGGTCCATGAGGCCCAGCCGGTCCTCGATCGATAGTCTCGCCATGATGCTCTTCTCCCGCTCCGATGTTGCGCCAACCGTAACACCCGTTATGATCGCCGCCAAGCGGGTGCTGCCGTCGGGCTCCCCGGAATGGAGAGGTCATGGGCAAAATCATCGTCACCGGTGCCTCGGGCCAATTTGGCGGCCGGGCGGCGGAGAAGCTGCTGGAAGTTTGTGCGCCGGAGGATCTGGTGCTGCTGAGCCGCACGCCAGACAAGCTCGCCCACTTTGCCGAGCGCGGCGCGATTGTCCGCCGCGCCGATTTCGATGATCCGACGAGCCTTCCAGCCGCGATGGAAGGCGGCGAGCGGATGCTGCTCATCTCGACGGCCCGCGTCGGAACGCGAGTGGGCCAGCACACCAATGCCGCGCAGGCGGCTGCGGCGGCCGGGGTGAAGCAGATCGCCTACACCTCCCTCATCAACGCCGACCGGGAAGACAATCCCGCCATCGTCAAGCACGACCATCTCGCCACCGAGGAGGCGATCAAGGCCACGGGCGTGGAATACACGTTCCTGCGCGACAGCCAGTATTCGGAGGCGATCGCGTTCGCCATGGCTATCCCGGCGTTGCAGATGGGCGTGAAGCCGGACAATTGCGGTGAGGGCCGCGTCGGCTTCGTCAGCAGGGACGATTGCGTGGCCGTTGCGGTCGGCGTGCTGACGCAGGACGGGCACGGCAATCAGGCCTATCCGCTCACGGGGCCCGAAGCGATCTCGATCCCCCAGGCCATGGCGATGGTGAGCGAAATAAGCGGCAAGCCGATCAACGTGCAGCACGTCTCCGACGAGGAGATGTTCGGCTATTTCGATTCGCTCGGCGTGCCGCGCCATGCGAGCGATATCGTGCCGGATGGGCCGATCCCCTGGTCGAGCGACGACATGGTCACTTTCGGCCAATCGATCCGCGAAGGCTTCTTCGACGAGGTCTCGCCTCATGTCGAGCGCATCACCGGGCGTGCACCGCGTACCCTGCGCTCTGTGTTCGAGCAATATCGGGGCCACTGGCCGCAATGAAGCGCATCGCTCCTGCTTTCGCGGCGCTTGCCCTCGCCGCCTGCACCGCTTTGGCCAGCCAGCAGGCGGCCATTACGCCGCCCGTCGCCGAGGCCCCGCTCGGCGCGGGCGAGAATTGGGACAATCCGGGCGGCGACTGGGCGGAGAGCCACTTCTCGCGCCTGACCGACATCACCCCCGCCAATGCCGGCGAGCTGGGCCTGGCCTGGGAATATGACCTCGGCACCGCGCGCGTGCAGGAAGCCACGCCTGTGGTGATCGACGGGGTGATCTACCATGCCGGCAATCTCGGACGGGTCTATGCGCTGAACGCCGCTACCGGCGAGGAGTTGTGGACCTTTGCGCCCGAGGTCGACATGCAGGTCAACCGCGCGGTGTGCTGCGACCAGGCCAATCGCGGCGTGGCGGTGCGGGGTGGCCCAAGCGGTGGGACGGTGTTCGTCGGCGCGATCGACGGCTGGCTCTATGCGCTCGACGCCGCCACGGGCGCGGTGAAATGGCGCGTCGACACCATCACCGATCGCAAGCGCGGCTATACGATCACCGGCGCGCCCGAGCTCGCGGGCGATCTCGTCATCATCGGCAATGCGGGCGCCGAATACGACACGCGCGGCTATGTCACCGCCTACAACATCGCCGATGGCAGCGAGGCGTGGCGCTTCTTCACCATCCCGCACGACCCGGCCGACGGTCCGCAGGAGACGCCGGAGCTGGAAAAGGCGCTCGCCACCTGGGACCCGAAGAGCCGGTGGGACATTGGCGGCGGTGGCACGGTGTGGGACGCGATCACATACGATCCGCTGTTCGACCAGGTGATCATCGGCGTGGGCAATGGTGGGCCTTACCCACTCGCCACGCGCTCGCCTCGGGGCGGCAACAATCTGTACCTCAACTCGCTCGTCGCGCTCGACCGCACGACCGGCGAGATGAAGTGGCACTTCCAGGAGACGCCCACCGATAGCTGGGACCTGACCGCCACGCAGCCGATGATCCTGACCACGCTCACGCTGGACGATGCGGGTGAGCGGCCGGTGATCCTGCACGCACCCAAGAACGGCTTCTACTTCGTGGTCGACCGCGCGACCGGCAAGCCGCTGGTCGCCGAGCCCATCGTGCGCGTCACCTGGGCCTCGGGCTTCGACCTCGAGACCGGCGAGGCGCGCCTGACGCCCGAACTTTCCGATTACCGCAGCGAGCCCAAGATCGTCTTTCCCGCAAGCTCGGGCGCGCGCAACTGGCACCCGGCAGCCTTCGATCCGACGCGAAATCTCTATTTCGCCAATGTGATCGACATGGGCAATTTGATGTTTATCCCGCCCGGCCAGGAAAACCCCAAGCGAAAGGCCATGGGCCTGAACGCCTCGGCGGCGCTGATCTTCACCTCGGACCTCGAAGCCGCGCTGCCCACCCTGCCGCCGCCTGTGCAGGACGCGGTGCGCGCCTCGCCGATGTGGCAATCGGTGCGGGACATGCCGCAAAGCTCGACCTTGCGCGCCATCGACCCGCTCACCGGCAAGACGAAATGGAGCGCGGACTATATGGGCTGGCAGGACCGCTCGGGCGTGCTTGCGACGCAAAGCGGGCTCGTGATCCACGGCAACCTCGCCGGTCAGCTCATTCTGCGCGATGCCGAGACGGGCCGCGTTCTCAAGACGATCGACACCGGCTCCTCGATCATGGCCGCGCCGATGACGTACAAGGTGGACGGCGTGCAATACGTCGCCGTGGCCGCTGGATGGGGCGGCGGCGGCTGGGGTTTCGTGCCCCGCTATGCGGCCGCTTACCACAAGGGCAATGCCAACCGGCTGCTGGTCTTTCGCCTCGGCGGCGGCGACGTGCCGATCCCGGCCGACCTGCCGCCGCTCGAGCCCGCGCCCGAGCCGCCCGCGCAGTTTTCTGACGCCACTCCCGAGATGATCGCCATGGGCGCAGGCCTGTTCACCGAGAATTGCTCGCTGTGCCATTCCAACCAGCCGCGCGCGCCCCTGCCCGATCTCAGGCGCATGCGCCGAGGCATTCACGTCGCCTTCGACCAGATCGTGCTCAAGGGGCTGTTCGTCCCCAACGGCATGCCGGCCTGGGATGACGTGCTCAGTCCTGCGCAGGCGAAGGCCATCCACGCATGGCTTATCGACGAGCAGGCAAAGGTGCGCGCACGCGAACTGCAATTGCAGGCAGAGGGCAAGCCGCTGGACGCGCAGAGCCTCACCATCCTTTCCAATTACTGATCCGGCCCAATTACGGAGATTTACAAATGACCCCCCAAGGCGTGACCATCAAACACCCGGACAAGCTGTTCATCGGCGGCGAATGGGTCTCGGCGAATAGCGGCCGTCAGATCGACATCGTCAACCCGAACAGCGAGGAGATCGTGGCCCGCGTCGCCGAGGCTGACGAAGCGGACATGGATGCCGCCGTCGCCGCCGCGCGCGAGGCGATGGACAACGGGCCTTGGCCGACCACGCCCCCGCGCGAGCGTGCCGCCAAGCTGATGGAGATGATCGCGCATCTCGAGGCGCGCCTGCCCGAGCTCTCGGCCGCGTGGACGGCGCAGGTGGGCGGGCTCGCCAGCTTCTCCCCGCAAATGCATGGCGGCGCGGTGATGGGCCTCAAGGGCATCGCGGCGCTGGGCGAGACCTTCGCCTTCGTCGAGAAGCGCCCCAGCATGATGGTGGACACCGCCATCGTCGCGCGCGAGCCTGTTGGCGTCGTCGCGGCCATCGCGCCGTGGAACGCGCCCTTCGGCATCATGGCCAACAAGGTGTTCTACGGCCTCGTCGCCGGCTGCCCGGTGGTAATGAAGCCCTCCCCCGAGACGCCGCTGGAATGCTACATCATCGCCGAGGCAGCGGAAGCTGCCGGCATGCCTCCGGGCACGGTGAACCTGGTGCCCAGCCACAGGGACGCGGCCGACCACCTGGTCAACAATCCTGGCGTGGACAAGGTCACCTTCACCGGTTCGACCGGCGCCGGCAAGCGCATCGCCGAGGTATGCGGCAGCCGCATCGCGCGCTGCACGCTGGAGCTGGGCGGCAAGTCGGCAGCCATCGTGCGTGACGATTTCCCGATCGAGGCCGCGGCCGGCATCCTCGGCAACACGATCACCATCATGAGCGGCCAGGTCTGCGCCATGCTGAGCCGCGCCATCGTGCCCAAGGCCCGGCATGACGAGCTGGCCGAAGCCATTGCCGGCGTCATGAAGGGCATCAAGATCGGCCATAGCGAGGACCCTGAGACGCAGCTCGGGCCCGTGGCGATGAAGCGCCAGCTGGAGCGGGTGGAGATGTATGTCGAGGAAGGGCGCAAATCGGGCGCCGATCTCGTCACCGGCGGCGGCCGCCCGGCGCACATGAACAAGGGGTATTTCATCGAGCCCACTCTGTTCGCCAATGTCGACAATAAGAGCCGCATCGCGCAGGAAGAGATCTTCGGCCCGGTCCTGTGCCTGATCCCCGCCGAGGACGAGGAGGACGCCATCCGCCTCGCCAATGAAAGCGATTTCGGCCTGAACGGCTCGGTTCTCACCAACGATGCGGACGCCGCCTATCGCATCGCCCGCCGCATGCGCGCGGGTGGCTTCGGGCAGAACGGCATGAAGCTGGAATTCGGCCTGCCCTTCGGCGGCTTCAAGCAATCGGGCCTTGGGCGCGAAGGCGGCGAGGAAGGTCTGTGGCCCTATATCGAAACCAAGACGATCCTCCTCGATGGAGAGCCGACAGCGCTTTGAGCGGGACGATCAGCACCCTGCCTGAGCTTGATGCACGACGCTTCGTCCGCTGGGGCGACACGGGTCCTGCGTCGCGCTTCTGAAGGAGGTTTTGGATGGTGCAGGCGCCATGTGCCCCGCCTGCACCATCCGGTTCGACCGATGAGCCGCATGGGCGATTTTTTCCGGAAGGGCCGTCGCTCCGTGGCCAAGGGTTTGGTTGGGAAGCGCACCCGGCGCACGCCTTGCAGAGAGCATCCACCGCGCATCAGTGCCGCCTGAGTGGGATCTGCCGGCTGGAGCCTGGACATCTTGCAAGCGCTCGCAAGGCAGTTCAAACTCTCCGGCAAAAGGGGAGAGTGCGATGCAGGGTGGCACGTTCGAGGCGCTCGCGATCCTGCTCATGGCGGCGATGTTGCCGCCAAGCGTCGCCGCCCGACCGGCCCCGATTGACACGGCCAGGGCCAAGTGGACGGTGCCGCGCACGCCATGGGGCGATCCTGACATCAGCGGCGCGTGGCCGGTCGAGCACCTGGCGCACACGCCACGCCAGCGCTCGCAGCTAATAGGCACGCGAACCGAGCTTACGGACGAGGAATACGAGCATATCCTGCGCCTCGCCCAGCGGCAGATCGACGGGCGCGAGCAGGAGGCGGATGCCAACATCCTGAGCATGGGCCATTGGATCGAGCGTGGCTTGCCGCTGCGGCAGACGTCGCTCATCGTCGAGCCCGCCAACGGCCGCTATCCCGAGCTGACCGAGGAAGGCGAGCGCCTCGCCGCAGCCGAAAAGACCTCGTGGAACAACGACACCTTTGACTGGATGGACGATTTCGGCCTCTTCGATCGCTGCATTACCCGCGGCATGCCGTCATCGATGCTGCCGGGCAGCTACAATAGCGGGATCGCGGTGCACCAGGCACCGGGTCTAGTGGCGATCAGGCTGGAGATGATCCACGACACGCGCCTCGTCCATCTCGACGGCCGCGCCCCGCCGCCTCCTGAAGTCACCAGCTGGCTCGGCTTTTCGATCGGGCATTGGGAGGGCGACACGCTGGTGATCGAGACCACCAATTTCACCCCCGGCGCTTCCAACGGCCCCGCGCCCAATAGCGCCCAGCTCAAGGTGACCGAGCGGCTCACGCCGATTGGCCCAGACGAGGTCCACTACGAGGCGCGGGTGGAGGATCCCGTGGTGCTGCAAGAACCTTACAAGCTCGCCTTTCCGTGGCGTCGCCAGGCAGATTACCAACAATTCGAATATGCCTGCCACGAAGGCAATTACGCGATCCGAGACTACATCACCGCCACCGGCACGCGCTTCGCCGAACAGCGCGCCCGGGTGGCGCAGGCAAACAAGTAGATCCGCTGAAGGCGGAACGGCAACGGCGCCGGACCTGCAGAACCTCGTCAAGCCTGATCTCTGGCAGATCATGGCTGTTCCCCGGCTTCATGCACGTGGTCGGCCCCAGTTGCAGCCGCTGGGGGATTGAGCAGAGCATCCTATTCCATTGCGGCCTGCATCGGGTTCCCGAGCGGGGCAAACGGGAAGTTCCCGGCCCCGCTCGATATCCTGGACGCAGCTCAGGCCGGATCGGCGGTGCCGGTGGCGGCCATCTCGGCCGAAGGTGCCGATTTTCTCGTCATCGCATTGGCAAGCACCTCGGACACGATGCCGAACAGCGCGCCGATGATGATCGAGACGATGGTCGGGATGATCGCCTCCCCCGGCGTCATGCCCGCCAGCAGGATCGGCCCGGCGACCGAGGCAAAGCCGTAGACGCTGGCCGGAATGACCGCGAGGAACGGGAGCGCGCTGGCCAGGCAGATGACGAAGGCGCCCAGGCCCACCGCGATGGGCGCGGCAAGGTCGCCGGCGCCCACGAGCGGCCCCGAGGCGAGCATCACCGCCACCATGCCGACGATCGCGCCGAAGCTCATTCCCACGATCGCGGTGCTCATGCCCTTGACCCCTCCGCCCGAATGGAAATGGCAGCCCCAGGCGATGAACGAAATCCACACCAGCCCGGGCAGCAGCGCCGCCAGCGGGACGACGAACAGCCAGGTATCCAAGATCGCAAGAAGGCCGACCGATATGGCCAGCGCGAGATAAGCAGACATCCAAAACCTCCCGAGACGTTTTCATTATTATTGCCGCGCAAGTAACCCCTCGCCGCTAGCGGCAAGGCTACGTCATTGGCACAGAAGCGTAAAGCGGATTGCCCGCCGGTTCAGCCGGGAAATTGCCTGAGCCTTCGGCGTGCCGTCCTGCGCGGGGGACCCGGTCGATACGGGGCTTTGTCGCAAGAGCGTGCACGAGCCAGCCGTGCCTTGTCGCCCTGAGCCTAACTGTGACGGCGCCACCGGCTCGCGACCGGACCCGTTCGTGGGCGATCACGCGCATCTCGCCAGAATGTCCCCCGCGTTCGAGCACGACTACGCCGGGCCGGCAGAGCCTGCTCAGACCAGCGCGTAATAGCGCAGGCGATTGCCGTCGGCGCGCCGCTCGCCGACGCCGACGAAGACGTGCTTGGTCAGCCAGTCGTGCTTGCCGATTGCGCATTCGAAGGTCGGGTTGCCGCGCAGGTAATAATCTTCGTGCGGCACTGGATCGCCGTTGCTGAAGGCCCAGTCGCGCAGGCGCTGCATCGTGTCGGGCTTGCGGCCCCAGAGGTAGCCCTTGTTGTTGAGCAGGATGATCGTGCCGTCTTCCTCCTCGAGCAGATAGCGCGCGTCGAACACGGCGACATCGTCCGGGCGGAAATAGGCATAATCACCGCCCGATCCCGGCACGGCGCGCCCGCGAAGCTGTGGGCCTTCGAAGGTTCCCCCCTTTACCAGCACTGCGCTCCGCATCCCGCCGTTCGGGTGCGGCGCCATGGTGTAAACCTCGGGGAAGGTCAGGCGCACTTCCATCGCAAATTCAAGCCGCGGGTTGTCGAGCTCGGAGAAGGGCGGGGTGAATGGGGTGGTGTCGGAAAAAGTCTTTTCATTATCTGGCATCAGCGTAGCTCCAGGAGGCCGCCATCGACGAACAGATTGGCCCCGGTGATAAAGCTCGCCTCTTCCGAAGCGAGGAACAGGACCGCGCGCGCGACCTCGTCGGCCTCGCCCATCCGGTGCATGGGAACAGCCTCGATCATCCGCTCTTTGAGCGCCGCGACCGCGTCATCGTCCATGCCCGGATTGCGATAGAGGAGCGGCGTGTCGATCGGGCCCGGGCTCACCATGTTGAGCCGGATGCCGCGCGTCACCAATTCCTTCGCGAACACCTTCATCGCCATGGCGAGGCCGGCCTTGGCGGCGGCATAGGTGCCATTGCCCGCCAGTGCCCCGTGCGCGCCGATCGAGCCGGTAACCACCGCGGCGCTCCCCTGCCCCATCAGCCGCACCGCTTTCTGCAGCGCGAACACGCAACCCTTGAGGTTGATGGCATGGACATGGTCCCAATCCGCTTCCGTGATGCCCTCGAGCGGCGCGAAGCCGCCGACGCCGGCATTGATGTAGACGACGTCGATCCGTCCGTCCGCAGCCTCGATATTGGCGACGACCTGCTCGGTCGCGGCGATATCGGCGATGTCGGAGCGGTGGCCGGTCGCGTCCGGAATGGCCGCCACCGCCTCGTTCAGCGTCTGCGCGTTGCGGCCGGTGAGATGCACCCTGGCGCCCTCGCTAGCAAAGGCCTTGGCCGCCGCCAGCCCCATGCCGCTATTGCCGCCGAAGACGAGGACCACCTTGTCCTGGAACCGGTTCATCTGCTCTCCTCGATCCTCATGGCTGCCTTCAGAACGGCGAGTTCGGGTTGGGCCCGCCCTCGACCACGTCCTGCATCACGTCCCAGTGCTCCATGACGAGGCCATCCTCGATACGGAAGATGTCGATCACCGCCCAGCCGAGATCGCCGGGCGAGCGGCGCACGTGATAATGCACGGTGACGTGATCGCCGTCCACGAAAGCGCGCTTCACATCGTGCACGGCCTCGGGCGTCTGCCTGCGGATCATGTCGAGGAAGCGCTTGAGCCCGTCGCGCCCAGGCTCGGCCGCCTGGTTGTGCTGGATGTAACCGGGCGCGATGAAGCGATCGACCGCGGCGGAATCCATCGGGTTCAGCACTTCGGCGAACATTGCCAATACGAGGTCGAGGTTCGCCTGCTCCGCCGCGTCTCGGCTCACGCGGCCCTGCTTTCCGCCCGATCGCGCGGCGGCAGCTCGGCCGCGGGCAGGCTCCGCCCACGGATGAGGTCGGCCGCCTTCTCGCCAATCATGATGGTGGGAAGGTTGGTGTTGCCGCCCGGCACCGTAGGCATAACCGAGGCATCGGCGACGCGCAGGCCCTCGACCCCGATCACGCGCAGTTCGGCATCCACCACCGATCGCTCACCCACACCCATGGCGCAGGTGCTGGTGGGGTGCTGCGCGGTATAGCAGGTGGCGCGAATGAAGGCGTCGAGCTCCTCGTCGCTCTGCACGTTGATGCCGGGCGTCTTCTCTTCGCCGACCAGGTCGGCCATGGGCTGCGTGTTGTAGATCTTGCGCGCGATGCGGATGGAGCGGCGCATCTGCTCACGGTCGGCCTCCTCGGCCATGATGTTGAGCGTGACTGCCGCACTCTCGCGCGGATCGGCGCTCTTCAATTCCACCCAGCCGCGGCTTTCGGGGTGCAACTGGACGAGCCCCGCCCAGAACACGTGCTCCTGGCTCGCCTTGATGCCGGGGAACCAGGGCTCGGCATCGAAGCGGATCGGGTTGACCATGATCTGCAGATCCGGCCGTTCGAGATGTTCCGCGGTGCGGATCACCACGTTGCAGCTGTTGAGCTGCGTCGCCATCGGCCCCGTGCCGAACAGCGCCCAGCGCAGTGAGTTGAGCGCGATCCGGTCCATGCGCAGATGGTTGAGGAAGGTGACCTTGCTCTTAGCCCACCATTCGAGCGATCCGGTCGGGTGCTCCTGCAAATTGCGGCCGACGCCGCGACTTTCATGGACCAGCGGGATGCCATGTTCGGCAAGATGCGCTGCCGGCCCGATGCCCGAGAGCATCAGCAAATGCGGCGAATTGTAAGCACCGCCGGACAGGATCACCTCACGCCGGGCGCGGATGACCTTCGTCTCGCCATCCTGCTCGATCTCCACGCCGACGCAGCGCTTCCCCTCGAACACCACCCGGTGCACCTGCACGCCCGAGCGTACCTCGAGATTGCGCCTGCTCTTCGCCGGCCCGAGATAGGCAGTCGCCGCGCTAACCCGGCGTCCGCGTGCATCTATCGTCTGCTCGCCCCGGGCAAAGCCTTCGGGCCGCTCCCCAGCCAGATCCGCGCTGATGTCGAAGCCGGCATTCCGAGCCGTCGCCATCATTTCCGCGTGCAGCAAATGGGGCGAATCGATCGGGCGCACTTTTACCGGGCCGCCAGTGCCGTGATACTCGCTCTCTCCGCGCCAGCTGTCCTCCAGTTTGCGGAAATAAGGCAGCACGTCGGCATAGGACCAGCCGCGCGCGCCCATTTGCGCCCACTGGTCGTAATCGGCCGGGTGCCCGCGCATGGCGAACATGCCGTTGATCGAGCCCGAGCCGCCCATCACCCGGCCGCGCGGCATGGGCATGCGCCGGCCGTCGAGATGCGGCTCGGGCTCGGTCATGTAAGTCCAGTTGAAGCGCGGATCGGGCATCGCCTTGAGAAAGGCCAGCGGCATGCGCAGATAGAGATGGTCGGCCTTGCCGCCCGCCTCCAGTAGCAGCACGCTGGTGCCCGGATCCTCGCTCAGCCGCGCCGCGACGACGCAGCCAGCGCTGCCTGCACCCACTACGATGTACTCAAACTGCTCTGTAGGCCTTGCCGCCATACCCTGTCCGCTTTCTGGCATCCCGCTCTCCTTACACCCATGCTAACGCTCGTTACGATCACACGCAAGGAGAGGCGATACATGGTGAGAGACGATTATGCGCGCTACGTGGCGGCGTTCAACGCGCGTGACTACGATGCGGTGTTCGATTTCTATGCCGAGAACCCGCGGCTGGCCTTCTTCGGCGTGGAGATCACCACGCGCGAGCAATTACGCGACTTCTACAGCTTCCTTCACACCTATGTGCGCGAAACCGTCACCGTGAAGCGCTTCGCCGGCTGCGAGGATCTCGCGGCGGTGGAGGCGATCGTGCGGGTGGAGGGGATAGCCGACCTCACACGCGAAATACTCGACGCGCGCGGGCTGGACCAGTTCTTCCCGATCCGCACCGGCGAGGTGCAGGAGATGCGGCAATACATCCATTACCACCTTGCGAACGGCCGCATCATGTCAGTGGGCTGCGCCATCGTGGCCTGAGTTCCTTTCGCACTTGCGTTATTTTCGCATATCTGAAAGAAGAATGGCTCAAAAGGAGGCCTGGTGCGATGATCAAGACCACTCATGTCGGAAGCCTGCCGCGCGGTCCCGAGCTCGTGCCCGTGCTGCTCGCGCGCGACAAGGGGGAGGCCTACGACGAGGCCGAGTTCGACCGGTTGGTCCAGACCGCTGTCGACGACGGCGTGAAGAAGCAGGTCGAGGCGGGCGTCTCCATCGTCAGCGACGGCGAGCTCGGCAAGGTCGGCTACTCGACCTATATCATCGAGCGGCTCTCGGGCTTTGGCGGGCACTCGCCCAGGAAGCCGGCCAAGGACCTCGCGGCTGTTCCCGAGCTCACCAAGAAGATGGCCGGCATCATGGGCGCGCAGGAATTCACCCGGGCAAGCGCAATCGACAAGGTGGAGCTGGTCAACCTCCAGCCGCTGCATGACGATATCCGCCGCTTCAAGGCCGCGCTCGAGAAGCATGGCGGCGGCGTAGAGGCGTTCCTCAACACCGCGTCGCCCGGCCTCATCACCGCTTTCCAGCCCAACCAGTTCTATCCGAGCCACGAGGCTTACCTGGCCGATCTCGTCGAGGCGATGCGCCCCGAATATGAGGCGATCGCCGAAGCGGGCTTCTTCGTGCAGTTCGACTGCCCCGACCTCGCGATGAGCGCGCACACCGGATACCAGGACCAGTCCGAGGCAGAGTTCCTCAAGACCATCACGGCCAATGTCGAGGCGCTCAACGAGGCGACCAAGAACATCGCGCCCGAGCAGATGCGCATGCATGTGTGCTGGGGCAATTACGAAGGCCCGCACGATTTCGACATTCCGCTCGAAAAGATCATCGATATCGTGCTGAAAGCCCGGCCGGCGACGATCCTGTTCGAAGGCGCCAATCCGCGCCACGAGCACGAATGGAAGGTGTGGCGCGATGCCGAAAGCGCAGGAAAGCTGGGCGGCAAGGTCCTCGCCCCCGGTCTGATCGATTCCTGCTCGAACTACCTCGAGACGCCCGAACTGATCGCCCAGCGGATCGAACGCTTTGTCGAGTTCGCCGGCAAGGACCGCGTCATCGCCAGTTCGGATTGCGGCTTCGGCACCTTTGCGGGCTATGGCAAGATCGACCCGTCGGTCGCCTGGAAGAAGCTCGCCGCCCTGCGCGAGGGTGCCGACATCGCCGAGGCGCGGATCGGCTGATCATGGCCGAGCGTCCGGCGCCGCCCGCGTCTTCGGGCGCTCCGGCCGCCGGTTCGCCCACGGGCGGACCAGCGAGTGCATTGGCGGGCGCTTCGGCCAGCGCCTCCGCCAGCCAGGTGAAGTCGGCCACGCGCACGCTCGACATCATCGAATATATCGTGGCGCATGACCGACCGCTCGTGGCGCAGGAGATCGCCACCGCGCTCGGTATTCCGGTCTCGAGCCTGTCCTACCTGCTCGCCACACTTGTCGAGCGCAGCTATTTGCTGCGCGAGGGGCGGCGTTATTCCGCCGGCCCGGGGCTCGAGCGGCTGCAGGCGAGCAAGTCCGGCTTCCCGCTGGCCGAGCAGGCGCGGCCGCTGGTGCGCACCTTGCGCGTGCAGCTCAACGAGACGGCGAGCTTCTTCGTCCGCGTGGGCTGGGAGATCGAGGCGATCGTCACCGAAAGCTCGGAGCAGGCGCTGCGCTATGCGGTACCCACCGGTGAACGCCTGCCGATGCACGCTTTCGCGAGCGGCAAGGCGCTGCTCTCGGGGCTCGCCGATCCCGAGCTCGACCTGTATTTCGCACACAGCGAGCGCGCCAGCTTCACGCCCTCGACGATGATTTGCGAAAAGCGCCTCCGCGCCGAGATCGCGAGCGCGCGACAGACCGGGTTCGCCATCACGGACGAGGAATTCTCCCGCGGCATCGTCGGCATCGGCCGGCTGGTGACGATAGGCGGCGAGCCGGTGGGCGCGCTCTCCGTCGCCATTCCCAAGGTGCGGATCGATGCCGAGCTCGAGCGGCGGGCGATGGACCTGCTCGCACGAACAGCGGGGCTGCTGGAAGCGCGGTGAACCCATGCGGCCTCGCGCAAGGGGCTTCCAATTGGCTTGCGCGACATCTCGGCCAGCGAGCGAGGCGCTCGCCAAGCCCGAAAGCTGACCTTCAATCATGTTTGCCGGTAGCTCGCTCTGGACGGTGTGCGACGGATGCCCGTCGGACTACGAACCTGTCGCTTCCAGCCGACAAACAGAGGAAACTGGCAATCCGCACCTGACTGCCACGCCGCGACGCCTTCGCCCACTGGCGACAGGATTGACTTCGATCAGCACGCCGCGCGCCACCCGATTGCCCTGAAAAGCTGCCACTCGCCTCCACCCAAAAGCCTGCCGAGAAGTACGAGCCGAAGTCGCGCAAAAAAAAGGGCGGCCACCTCACGGCAGCCGCCCCTCTTGTTTCGACGACGCAGAATGTCAGGCGGTGGCCGAAGCACCCACGCCTGCCTGGCGCCAGCTGTCAGCATAGCTGTCGCGCGCGACGTTGGAGTACGGGACCGGCGAGATGACCGCCTTGATCTCGATCTGCTCATGCGCCTCGACGGTCGGCTTGGTGGTGCCGCCATCGGGCTCGCCCCACACCAAAGTCACTTCCTTGCCCATCTCGACATAATCGGGGTCGATCATGGCGAGGCTGAGCATCTTGCCCTCGTTCGAGCTGTAGCCGATCCAGGTCGAGACGCCGATCACCTTGCCGTCCACCTTCACCTGATCGAACGGGTGCATCGAGTAGACCGCGCTCGGAAACTCGAACCACTTGGCCCGGCCGCCCTCGGCAAACATCGAGCTCATCACGCGGCTCACTTCCTCATTGTCGAGCGCGAGCGTCACCTTGGTCTTGTGCTTCTCGTCCTTCATCTTCTCGAGCGCCTCGCGGCCCACGAAATCATGATCGAACTTGACGATGTGGCCATAGCCGATGTCCCACGGCGTCAGGTAATAGCCGTCCACGCTCTCGGGAACGTAGGAGCCGCCGATCGAGCACATGCCCTCGTAGCTCTTGCCCGAAAGCCATTCGCGGTACTTCACCAGCATCGGATCGTTGCCGGTGTAGATCGCGGGCAGCGGCGAAGGCAGCCAGCCCGATTCCAGCGTGTTGGACGAATAGGCACGACCGCCCACCAGCGTGAGGCCGAAATCCTTGCCCGCCTCGACCAGCGCGGAATGCACCGCCTCGTACTCGGCCCACGGGCCGAACAGCTCGTAGCCCGGCTGGCCAGCCATGCCGTGGCGCAGCGCGATAACGTCCTTACCGGCAATGTCGATATGCGCCATGTTGAAGAACTTGAGATCGGGCGGGGTCTGGCCCATCGCCTTTTCCAGCACCTTCATGGCGTTGGGGCCCTGCAGCTGGAAGCGGTAGTTCTTGCGCTTGCCGTCGGACCGCATGGCGGTGCGCTCGTCACGCTCCACTTGCACGTCCCAGTCGCCGGTATCGGCGTGGAACTCGACCCACTCGATCGCTGGCGCGCGACCGACCAGGCTGAACTCGTTCTCGGCCAGGTAGAACAGGATCACGTCGCCGATCACGTAGCCATCGGGCGTGACGGGGACGAACTGCTTGGCCTTGTCGACCTTGAAGCCCTTGAACGAGTTGATCGCCAGATACTCAAGCAGCTTCATCGCGTCCGGGCCGCGCACGTACAATTCGACCATGTGGTAGGACTGGTTGAACAGCACGGCGGCATCGGCCCAGGCCTTCTGCTCCTTGCGCCAATTGGAATATTCGGCCGGCACGCCGGGATAGGCGTTGGGGCCAACCTGCTGGTTGCGCAGCATCTTCACGATGTCGCCGGCCTGGTCCAGCTTCTGTTGCAGGGTCTGTTCACTCATTGGCAAGTCCTCTCCTAAAGGGGTTGGTAGATGGATTCAGTCGCGCGCCGGCATTTGCAGCCAGCTCGCAATGGCGTCGTTCACCTCTTCGGGCGCTTCGAGCGGCAGCATATGCCCTGCACCCGGAACGATGACCAGTTTGGAATTGGCGATGCGCCCGGCAATCGTCTCGTGCTGCTCGGGCGGGGCCCACTGGTCGAGTGCGCCCGTCATCACCAGCGTGGGGCAGGCGATGCGCGGCAGCAGATCGTCCAGTGCCGGGCGGCCGACCAATGCGGCGATCTGCGCATCGAAGCGCTCCTGCCCGGCGGAAAGGCACATTGCGCGCATCGGCGCGTAGAGATCGGCACGCTCACGATTGGCGGGCGCGACCATCGGCGGCAGCCATTGATCGACTAGCGCCTCGAACCCGTTCTCGTGCCCCACCCTCTGCAGCGCGGCGCGCTTGGCGGGCTCATTCTCACCGAGCGGATGGATTCCGGTGCTCACCAGCGCCAATCGCCGCACGCGCTCGGGCGCCAGCCGGACGACCTCGAGCGCGGTGCGCCCGCCCATCGAATGGCCGAACAGGTCGAACCGCTCGGCGCCCTGCTCGTCGGCCTCGCGCAGCGCAATCCGCGCCATGTCCTCAATCGTATCGGCCAGTCCGTAGGAGTTGACCGCATGCGCCTCGGGAAAGGCGGCGGTTTGCGCAGCAAAGGTGTGCGCATTGCAGATCAGGCCGGGTAGAAAGAGGAGCATTGCTCTCGCTGTGAATGTCGTTCGTTCGCGGTCGTGAAAATTTCGTCTATACGAATAAACCCCTTTGCGCTAGACCTTTGTGCGAAACGCACGATGCGCTTAAGGCGCGTGGCGCCAAAATTCTGGGAGAAGATTCGATGTCCTACGCCGCCATCCATCCCGATTGGGAGAAACAGCGGGCCAACATGGTCGACGGCTATTCGCTGGAGATGACGGCCAAGGAGCTCGACGGCCTGAGGGAAGCCGCGCCGATGATCCGCCCCGGTACGCAGATTGCAGTGACCTTCCTGCCCGGCGAGGAGATGGAGCAACGCGTCCAGGCCGCGGAGCTGGTGCGCAATCTCGGCTTCGAGCCGATCGTCCACCTGTCCGCCCGGCGCATCGCCTCCGAGGCCGAGCTCGACACCTATCTGCGTGACATCACCACCCGCGCGGGCGTGAAGCGCTGCTTCATCATCGCCGGCGATCCGCCCGAGGCCGAGGGGCCTTACGAGGATTCGCTGCAAATCATCGAGTCCGGCCTTCTGGAGAAGCACGGCATCGAGATCGTGGGCGTCGGCGGGCACCCGGAAGGTCACCCCAATGTCTCCAAGGACCAGCTTTGGACCTGGATGGAGCGCAAGCTTGATGCGGTGCGCGCGCATGGCATGACGCCGCTGGTGGTCACGCAGTTTGCCTTTGACGATGACGCCATCGTCGAGTGGGTCGGGGAAATGCGCGAGCGCGGGATCGACGTGCCGGTGCGCCTCGGCGTGCCCGGCCCCGCCGGCATCAAGCGGCTGCTCGGCTTTGCCAAGCGCTGCGGCGTGGGCGCGTCCGCCAACGTGATGAAGAAATATGGCGTTTCGATCACGAATTTGCTCGGCAATGCGGGGCCCGACAAGCTGGTGTCCTCGCTCGACGAGAAACTGAACGACGAACGCCACGGCCGAGTGCGCCTGCACTTCTACCCGTTCGGCGCGCTCAAGGCGTCGGCCGAGTGGATCAACGCTTACGACAAGAAGCATTGATCGCAAGCGAGGACGGGAAAGCAGACATGGCTCAATTGATCGATGGCCGCACGATTGCGCGCCAGCTGGACGATAAGACCAAGGCCTCGGTCGACGAGATGATCGCCGCCGGCCTGCCGCGCCCCGGCTTGACGGTGGTCCTCGTCGGCGAGGACCCGGCCAGCCAGGTCTATGTCCGGCGCAAGATCAAGTCCTGCGAGCGTGTCGGCATCCGCTCAACCGAGCACCGCCTGCCGATCGATACGCCACAGGAAGAATTGCTGGCGCTGATCGAGCGGCTCAACGCTGATCCCGAAGTGCACGGCATATTGTGCCAGGTGCCGCTCCCCGATCATATCGACACGCGCCTGGTGCTCCGCTCGATCCGCCCGGACAAGGACGTGGACGGGTTTCACCCGGTCAATGTCGGCCGCCTGTCGACGGGCACCGGCGGTATCGTGCCCTGCACGCCGCTCGGCATAATGCTGCTGCTCGAGAGCGTGATCGACGATTTCGTGGGGCTCGACGCCGTGGTGATCGGCAAGTCCAACATCGTCGGCAAGCCGGTCGCCAATCTGCTGCTCGACAAGGAATGCACGGTCACCGTCACGCATATCCACACGGAGGATTTGCCTGCCATCGCCCGGAAGGCGGAAATCATCGTCGCCGCCGCCGGCGCGCCCGAGCTCGTCAGGGGCAATTGGGTCAAGGAAGGCGCGGTCATCATCGACGTCGGCATCACCCGCATCCAGGGCGACGACGGCAAGGAGCGGCTGGTGGGCGATGTCGCCTTCGACGAGGTGCAGCACGCCAAGGCGGTGACGCCCGTGCCCGGCGGCGTGGGCCCCATGACCATTGCCTGCCTGCTAGCCAACACGGTACAGGCCGCCCGCGCGCTTGCCACGGGCGAAGGCGCCCCGGCGGACATGGATTACCGCGACGCGCCTGACCGCTCGATGTTTTCCGGGAGCCAAGTCGGCGCCTGAGACCGGGCTCTTTGGCGCATCAATCATGCGCCTTGGCGGCAGGCCGACCGGGGCATGATCTAGGCTGAGCACCTAGCCAGGTTATCCGGCGCGGCGGCTGCCGATCGATGTCGGAGCCTGTTACTCGAGCGCTCGCGCAAACCGCTCACCGCCCGCCCGTCGACCGGAAAAAGGCGGCCCGCCGGAGCGGGCCGCTTCAGTCTCCAGAGCTCTCATCGAAAGCCCTTCGGGTCGCACGTGCGCCATGCCCCCACTTGCGCCCGCTGCAAAGTGGCAGGCCTGCAATTTCACGAAGCTTCGCTGCTTTTCACGTTTTTTTCACGGTAAAATCGCGCTTGTCTAAAGGCCGGTTGCGCCTAAGCCACGCACATGAGCGCGCGCATCTTCACCGCCGGCCTCGTCGTGATCGGCGACGAGATCCTGTCGGGTCGCACCCACGACAAGAACATCGCGCAGGTCGCCAGCTGGCTGCAGGTGCAGAATATCCGCCTCGCCGAGGTGCGCGTGGTGCCCGATGTGCTCGACCGGATCGCCGATGCCGTGAACGCGCTGCGCAGCGCGCACGATTACCTGTTCACCACGGGCGGCATCGGCCCCACCCATGACGACATCACCGTGGATGCAGTCGCCATGGCCCTGGGCGTGCCTGTAATCGTGCACCCGGAGGCGCGGGCGATCCTGGAAGATTATTATCGCGAGCGGCCGGGCGGGCTGACCGATGCGCGCCTGCGCATGGCGCGCGTGCCTGAGGGTGCAGACCTCATCCCCAACCGCATGTCCGGCGCACCGGGCATCAAGATCGGCAATGTCCACCTGATGGCGGGCGTGCCGCACATCGCCGCACAGATGCTCGACGCGCTCACCGGCACGCTGGAGGGCGGCGCGCCGCTGCTCAGCGAGACGATCGGCTCCTGGGTGGCGGAGAGCGAAGTGGCGGACCTGCTACGCGAGGTGGAGAAGGCCCATCCCGCCTGCCAGATCGGCAGCTACCCCTTCTTCCGCGAGGGTCGCGTCGGTGCAAATTTCGTGGTGCGGTCGACCGACAAAGTGGAATTGCAAGATTGCACACTCCGCTTGCGCGAAGGTTTGAGTGCCGCCGGAATCGTCTTCCAGAACGGAAGCATCTAGCTCCAAAACCGCTGGCTCCAGGCCACTAGCGGCTCGGCTCGATTGGTCGTGCGCCGCCCGCATTTTCCATGTCGGCGTCCAGAGCCGCGCGGCACGTGCTTCTTCTGCAGCCCGCGCTCCGGACGGCCGGTCTCCGCGCCTGTGGAAAGTCCGTCACCGAGTGAAGCCCGTTATGCGCTTGATCCACCCCGCGCTCGCGTCGGGGAAGCGGGCGCCCCCCTATGCGCTGCTCTCCGGTTCCAGAAGCGTTTGGACCTGCGACTGATGCGCCTTTGGTCTCCTCCAACGGGACGAGGTTTGAGCTCACCTCTTTTCGTCACGTCGCACTTCATCCTGATTTGGCGGCTCCATCATGCCACTGATCAGAACCAGGTGCTGGATGCGCTTCTTCCAAGGTCCTCCAAGTGCCGGAGCAGATCGGGTGGCCCTCTCATCCAGGTCAAAAGCGCAGCGTCTTATTCCTCGCGATATTCAGGATCGCGGCGGATTTCCTCGCGCAGTTCCTTCGCGCCGCGCTCGGAGCGGGCGAGCTCGCCGCTACTTGCGTTCGCGTTGCGGGCCTTGCCGTAATACATGGCGGCGATCAGCGCGAGGGCTCCGACGGTGAGGAGAATGAGAAAGACGGTGGCCATGGGAAATCCTTTGAAAAACAGTGTTGTTAGGATTTCCAACGCGCAAGTTGGGCGATTTCTCCCGATGAGTGTCAAGCAGGCAAAGCAAACGGGCCGGAGCGATCACCCGCCCCGGCCCGTTTCGTAACTCTGCCCGACTGAGCTTTAGGCGCCTTCGACCTCGGTCGTGTCGAGCTTCAGGCCCGGGCCCATCGTCGAAGTGAGCGACACCTTCTGGAGGTACTTGCCCTTGGCGCCAGTCGGCTTGGCCCTGACAACCGCTTCGGTGAGCGCCTTGAAGTTGGCCTTGATCGCATCGTCGGAAAAGCTGAGCTTGCCGATGCCTGAGTGGATGATGCCCTGCTTCTCCACGCGGAACTCGACCTGGCCGCCTTTGGCGTCCTTCACGGCCTGCGCCACGTTGGGGGTGACGGTGCCCAGCTTGGGGTTGGGCATCAGGCCCTTGGGGCCGAGCGTCTTGCCCAGCCGCCCTACCACGCCCATCATGTCCGGGCTGGCGATGACGCGATCATAATCGATGTTGCCGGCCTGCATGTCTTCCATCAGGTCCTCGGCACCCACCCTGTCGGCACCAGCGGCCTCGGCCTCGGTGGCCTTGTCGCCGCGCGCGAACACCGCCACGCGCACCGCCTTGCCCGTGCCCGAGGGCAGCGAGACCATGCCGCGCACCATCTGGTCGGCGTGACGCGGGTCGACGCCGAGGTTCAACGCGACCTCAATGGTCTCGTCGAACTTCGTGGAGGCCAGCTCCTTCAGCGTGGCGAGTGCCTCGTCGAAGCCATAAAGCTTCTCACGGTCGACCTTGCCTTCGGAAAACTTCTGCTTTTTGCTCTGCTTCGCCATTGGATCAGCCCTCCACCACTTCGAGGCCCATCGAGCGCGCGGAGCCCTCGATGATCTTGGTCGCCTGGTCGATGTCATGCGCGTTGAGATCGGCCATCTTGGTCTCGGCAATCGCCGAAAGCTGCGAGCGCGTGATGGTGCCCGCGCTTGCCTTGCCCGGCTCCTTGGAGCCCGACTTGAGACCCAGTGCCTTCTTGATCAGGAAGCTGGCCGGCGGGGTCTTGGTGACGAAGGTGAAGCTGCGGTCGGCATAGACCGTGAGCGTGGTGGGGATGGGCGTGCCCTTCTCCATCTCCTGCGTGGCGGCATTGAATGCCTTGCAGAACTCCATGATGTTCACGCCGCGCTGGCCGAGCGCCGGGCCGATCGGCGGGGACGGCTTGGCCTCGCCGGCGGGCACTTGGAGGTTGATGTAGCCTTCGATCTTCTTGGCCATTTACTGGCCTCCTTTCTCACTGTCGCCGGTGTTTCGTTGATGAAACACATCCGGCTCATGGTAAGCGGTCGAGCGGCGCTTTCCTACAAAGGGGCGCCTTCCGCGTGGATTCCCTATTTCGGGGAGGCGCGCAAATAGGCGAAGATGCGGGCCAAATCAACCCGGATGCGCAGGGCGCCGGCGGGGCGCGCGGCCCCTGCCCCCCATGCTTTAGCGGCCTTTGAAGCTGGGCTCGCGCTTCTCGATGAAGGCGGCCATGCCCTCGGCCTTGTCCTCGGTGCCGAAGAGCATGTGGAACAGGCGCCGCTCGTGCAGGATGCCCTGGTCCAGCGGCATTTCGAAGGCGGCGTTGACCAGTTCCTTGTTCACCATGGCGGCAATCGGCGGCATGGCGGCGATCACCCCGGCGGCGGACATGGCTTCCTCCATCAGCCGCTCGGCTGGGACCACGCGGGATACCAACCCGGCGCGCTCCGCCTCGGAGGCATCGATCATGCGGCCGGTGAGCACCATGTCCATCGCCTTGGCCTTGCCCACCGCATGCGCCAGCCGCTGCGATCCGCCCATGCCCGGCGCCACCCCGAGCTTGATCTCGGGCTGGCCGAACCTGGCCTTGTCTGAGGCGATGATGAAATCGGCCATCATGGCCAGCTCGCACCCGCCGCCAAGCGCGAAGCCGTTGACCGCGGCCAGCCACGGCTTGCGCGTCGCGCGCGTGAAATGGCTGTACCAGCGCGCTGGAAAATCCTCGGCATAGGCTTCGGCCATGCTCTTGCCGGCCATTTCCTTGATGTCGGCGCCGGCGGCAAAGGCCTTGTCCCCTGCGCCGGTGACGACGGCGCAACGCTGCGTCTCATCCGCCTCGAATGCCGCGAAGGCGGCGATCAGATCTTCGAGAACCTGCGAGTTCAGCGCGTTCAGCGCCTCGGGGCGATTGAGCGTCACCAGCGTCACGGCGCCGCGATTCTCAACGAGAATGGTCTGGTATTCGGCCATCGGGCAGTCCTTTACTAAGATCGAGGCTCTGGTCGCCCGCCTTACGGCTCCCACCGCCGATCGGGCAAGCGCGCCTCGGCCGCAAAGCCGCGTCGCGCCCGTCGACGGGCTGGCATGGGCGGGCTGGCATGGGCGGGCTGGCATGGGCGGGCTGGCATGGTAGCGGTGCTATGTCAGCGAGAGGTCGATCATGCGGGTAACAGTCTTCAGCACCAAGTCCTACGACAGGCGCTTCCTGGACCTGGCGAACAGCGCGGCCGACAATCGCCACCAGTTGCGCTATATCGAGGCGCGGCTCACACAGGACAGCGCGGCGCTGGCGAACGGCGCTCAAGCGGTCTGCGCCTTCGTCAACGACGTGCTCGACCGCCCCGTGCTCGAGACCATCGCAGGGGGCGGCACGCGCCTCGTCGCGCTGCGCAGTGCGGGGTTCAACCATGTGGACCTGCCGGCGGCCGCGGCGCTCGGCATCGCCGTCGCGCGTGTGCCCGCCTATTCGCCCGATGCCGTGGCCGAGCACACGATCGCATTGATCCTCTCGCTCAACCGCAACATCCATCGCGCCTATGCCCGTGTGCGCGAGGGCAATTTCGCGCTCGATGGCCTGCTCGGCTTCGACCTGCGCGGGCGCACGGCGGGGATCATCGGCGCCGGCAAGATCGGCAGGGCCGTCGCGCGCATCCTCAAGGGTTTCGGCTGCCATGTGCTCGTTTACGACCCGGCGCCCTCGCCAAAGATCGCCGCCATGGGCGCCGAGCAGGTGCCGCTGGCCAAATTGCTGGCGCAATCGGACATCGTCTCGCTGCACTGCCCGCTGACGCCCGAAACGCATCACCTCATCGACCGTGAGGCGCTGGCCGGCATGAAGCATGGCGTGATGCTCATCAATACCGGGCGCGGCGCGCTCGTCGACGCTGCGGCGCTGATCGGCGGGCTCAAGTCGGGCGCGATCGGCCATCTCGGACTGGACGTCTATGAGGAGGAAGGCGATTTGTTCTTCGAGGATATGTCGGACAAGGTGCTGCAGGACGACATCTTCGCGCGCCTGCTGACCTTCCCCAACGTGCTGATCACCGGCCACCAGGCCTTCTTCACCGCCGAGGCGATGCAGGAAATCGCCCGGACGACGGTTCAGAACCTCTCGAGCTTCGAGGACGCCGGCAAGCCGGCCCATCCGGTGCGGTCGCGCGCCTGAGCCGATCCCGACTGCCCTCCCGCCGCCGCCTCACGCGCTGCTGCCGGCGCGCGGCGAGGCGGATGCTCCGCGCTGGCAGAAGGCGCTTCCCTGCCGGCATTCGGCGAGGCTTCAGGTGACCGACGAGCCGGTCATGGCGATTGTGGAACGGGCGGGATCAGCAAGCGCCATCGTGCGCGGGGCCTGGCCGTCTGGCCTGGATTCCATGGGGTTGCCTAGCGCGGGGAGGATGGCGCCAGATCGGGCAGCCTCCAGGGACGATCCGCAACCGGCCTGCAGATCATCCTGTAAGTGGAGGTAATGCGGACTGAAGTCACCCGCCTGGACGAGCCTGTTCCAGTCCTTGATGTACACCGAACTGCGTCGCTTCTCGACCAGACTTTCTTCGCTGAGGCCCTTGAAGGTGCGGTTTACATGCACACCCGTCAGGCCGAGTGCGTCGCCGAAATCCTGCTGCGTCATCGGCAGTTCGTATCGGTTCAGCGTGCCCCGTCCGGCATCATACATCCGGACACCGAGTTCGCAGAGCAGATGACACAGGCGCACCCGAGCCGTTCGCTGCCCGATATTGGCGGTCCATTCCCGATGGATGGACGCATCGACAAGGGTATCATACCACATCGCCAGCCCTACGGCCGGACGCTCGGACACAAGCTGCCGGATTGCCTCGACAGGCATTTCAGCAACATCGACGTCGGTGAGCGCCTGCACGTTGTGGTCCGATGTCCGCAGCAATGCGCCTTGGAGATCGACAAGGTCCCCGCCCATGTGCACTGCGAGGATCTGCCTGCTGCCAGCGCCGACGAGTTTCTGGCGATACGCCAGACCGGTGAGCAGCAGGCGCGCGTGCGTGGTCTCCTCCCGCTCGCGCACGATATATCCTCCTCGTGCAATGGTGCGGCGGGTAAAGGGCAAGTCCGCAATCGCCTGCTGATCGGCATTATCAAGAGCGGACCATTTGACCAGCTTGGGTAACATCGCTGCGAGGACGTGATCTGAATGGGGCAAGGACAGCATCTCTCAGCAGGACGGCGAAGTATCTCTCTGCAGCGGCAGCCGAAATCGACGGCTTGGTAGTAACAGCGGTTACCACTCGTTAGAAAGAATGTTCCCAGCTTATATCAAGCTCATGCGGCCAGAGGATCGAAGTGTCCGCAAACGTACACTGGCGAGCCGACAGGCGGATGCGAGCGACGATCAAACCCGTTGCGTGCGCGCTCATGTAGGCCACGGCCCCTGGCGCAGAGGATAACGCGGCTGAGCGGAGCGGCGTCAAAGCTGGGCGGTTTGGCGGCCGGAACCGCGAACAGGAAATGGTGCCCAGAAGAGGACTCGAACCTCCACGCCCTTGCGAGCGCCAGCACCTGAAGCTGGTGCGTCTACCAATTCCGCCATCTGGGCACCGGAGCAGCGCGAGCCAGTCAAGAGGGCCGCGCTGCATGGTAGGGGCGGGCCGATAGCGAACCGGCGGGGCGCTTGTCAACGCGCAATGACCGTAGGCCTGGCCGATCGCCGCGTTTGGGCGATCGGGTTTGCGCTGCCGGCGGTGCGGCGCGCCTCCCGGCGCAAGGCGGGCATTGCGGGGGCGCGCGGCTCATGCAAAGGCGTGGCCGAACCCAAGGCCGGTACGGCACCGGCGGCAGACGGACGAGAGAATCGATGGCCAAGCTCAATCCGCTTCAAGACAGGCTGGTGGTGCTGATCGGGGGTGACGGCTTTGTCGGCACGCGTTTGGCGCAGGAATTGCTGGGGCGCGACGTGCGCCTGCGCGTTGCGGGCCGCACGCCCGAAAAGGCCTTGAAGCTGAGGCCGCTCGCCAATCTGGGGCAGATGCAATTCGCGCGCTGCAACGTGAAGGACACGCGCAGCCTGCAAGCGGTGCTGCAGGGCGCGGATGCGGTCGTGTACCTGGTCGGCACGTTCGGCGCCGATGCGCAGGCACTGCAGGCCGATGGTGCCGGGAAGGCGGCCGAGATCGCGCGTGAGCAGGGCGCTGAGGCCTTCGTCTACGTCTCGGCGATCGGCGCCGACGCGGAGGATGGCGAAGGCAGCTATGCCGCCAGCAAGGCGGATGGCGAGCGGCAGGTGCGCGAAGCGTTCCCGCAGGCGACTATCATGCGCCCCTCGATCGTGTTCGGCGAGGATGACAGCTTCATCAACATGTTCGCCAACCTCATCGGCACCTTTCCCGTACTGCCGGTATTCGGGGCCGATGCGCAGGTCCAGCCGGTCTGGGTCAATGACGTGGCCCAGGCCATTGCCCACGCGCTTGCCGATCCGGCCCGCCACGGCGGCCGGACCTATGAGCTCGCCGGGCCGGAAATCATCCGCATGGACGAGCTGCACCGCCGCATCGCCCAGGCGCAGGAGCGCAAGCGAACCTTCCTCCCCATGCCGGACAGCATCAGCGCCCTGTTCGCCTCGCTGCCGGGTACGCCCATGAGCCCGGAACAATGGCGCCTGCTGAGGCGCGGGAGCGTGGCCTCGGGCACCCTGCCCGACATCACCAAGCTGGGGGTGACGCCGAGGCCGCTATCGCTGTTCCTCGACAAGTGGATGATCCGCTACCGCAAGCACGGCCGCTTCACGCAGAACGACCAGGCGGCCTGACCAGATCGTCACCGGGGACGCGGCGCTTTATTCCCCGCCCGGATCGTTGTCCTGCGGCAGCCCCTCCAGCCGCGCCGATGCGGGCAGATTGGGTATGCCGCGGTAGAGCCCGGCGAGATAGGCACGGTCGAAAGCGGTGAGCGCGGCGGGCGCGGAACCGCCTTCGTCGAACAAGGTGAGGATCGAGCGGCGCTCCCTGCCTGCTTGCTCCGGATAGGTCCGCGCCAGGCTGCGCATGATGGCGTAATCGGCCAGCTGATCGACCGTAAGGCCGCGAATCGCATCGCGATCGAACAGCACCATGGCCGAGAGAATGTCGCGCCGCACCGGACGGTAGATGCGCGAATGGGCGGACCACATCGCCGCCTGCGGCAGTTCGACGAGATTCTCGCGCTCACCCACCCGCATGCCGTCACGCGTGCGGATCTGGGTGCTGAGCCAGGCGCGCGCCGGCCCCGTCTCGGACAGCAGGTCGCGCCGCTCGGTATTGCTCAGGTTGGCGAAGACGTGAGGCCGCTCGTCTGCCAGCCGGCGCAAATAATCTCCACCGTCCGCCAGGAATGAGACGACGACGTTAGGATCGCAGCTTTCGGGATCAGCCAGCCGCAGGCCGAGCTCCTCGGCATTGGTCCTGATCCGCGAGACCATCTGCTCGGCGGCCGCCTGCTGCAGCCCGATCACGCCGGGGCAGACCGGCGCTTCGAAGCGGGCGAGCGGATCCTGCGGCAGGCCGTCGGCGTGCGCCGAACCGCCCGCGCTGGCAAACAGCACGCCTGCCAGGGAGAGCGCCAGGCGGCGAAGCGTCAAGGTCATCATCCTTCGATTCCTTTATCTGTCTTCTAGCCGGCCAGCCCGGTCTTTGCGTGCGACCCGCCCCGAGGTGCGGTCGGGCGGGTCGGCCCGAGCGAAACCGCTCATTGTGCGAACCGGACGAGCACGAGGGCGGCCCTCACCAAGCAGAGGCGGCAATTGGCGGCGGCGCCAGGATGGGCGGACGCGTTCATGGCGCCATTTTACCGCAAGCCATTGCTGCGGCCAAAGGCAAATCGTCCCAACAATACGCGCCAGCCCACGCGCATTCGTGGAGTTGAGCAAGTCACGCTTGCCCTCCTGCATGGATGCGCCAAATTGACGGGCAGACGGGTCCATGCGAAAGCCTGCCACAATCAATCCCGACAGTGGACAGAGCCGCCGACCCGCGGCTGCCCGCCGACCAGCGCTTGGAGTGACGATGATGGCCACCATGACGAAGACGAACAACCCGCTCGAACAACTCGCCGAAACCAACCCGGATTGCGAGATCTGGTGGGATTCCTCGCCGCTCATCTATCCGAGCTGGAAGGAAGAGACGCTCGCCAAGGCGCCTGCGGGCAAGCGCGAGGAATGGGCCGAGCAGCTCACGCGCTTCTACGACCAGGAAAAGATCAATGCCGAGGGCACGATGGGCTTCCGCGGTGTCACCACCAATCCGCCGCTTTCGCTGCAGGCGATCAGCGTGGATCCGCAGGGCTGGTCGGCGCGCATCAGGGCGATTGCCGCGGCTGACAAGCTGGCCGGCGTGGAGGATGTCTACTGGGCGATGTATCTCGACCTGGTGAAGCGCGGCGCTGACGCGATCCGCCCGGTGTTCGACAAATCGGGGGGCAAATACGGCTTCCTCTCGGGCCAGGTCGATCCGCGCTTCGTTAGCGATTACGACCGCATGCTCGCCATGGGCCTGACGATCGCCGCTCAGGGCGAGAACGTGATGGTCAAGATCCCCGGCAGCAAGGAAGGCTACGAGGTGATCGAGGAGCTGACCGCGCGCGGCATCTCCACCAACAACACGACGAGCTTTGGCGTGGCCCAGTACATGCGCTGCATGGCGGCGGTGACCGCCGGCCTGCAGCGGGCGCGCGCCGCCGGCGTGGACCTGACCAAGTGGCGCAGCGTCGTCACCCATATGTCGAGCCGGCTGGGCGAGAAGGGCGACTGGAAGACCGAGGCCAAGGCACGCGGCATCGACTTGTCGATGAAGGAGATCCGCGACGGCGAGGAGGCCGTGCTCAAGCGCGCTTATTGGTGGGGCAAGGAGAACGGTCACCCGTCCAAGATGCTGCAATGCTCGATGCGCGTGGAGCAGGAGGACGGCCGCACGGTGAGCCGGCACATCCAGGATTTCGCGGGCTCCGACATGGTTTACACCTGCCCGGGCAGCTACATCGCCCAGTTGATGGAGGTGGCCGATGAGCTCACCTTTGATCCCAAGGCGATCGAGCGCGAGCCGAACAAGGCCAGCATCGCCAAGCTCATGAGCCTTCCAAGCTTCCGCCAGGCTTACGAGTTCGAGGGCATGATGCCGGCCGAATTCGTGCAATATGGCAGCTTCCGGGCGACCGCGACCGAGTTTGCCGCCGCTACACGGCAGACGGTGGACTTCGTGCGCATGACGCTGGAAAATTAGGACGAGGGCAAGGCGCTTGCGGTAGACGCGGGCGCTATGCAGGGCGTCCTGGGCATCTTCTGGCACATTGTCCTGGCGCTCACCGGCGCTCTGGGCTTTGCCGCGATGATGCTGGGCGGCGCGGCGCTGGCCTGCGGCGGCGCCTTCTTCGGCTGCGCCTGGCTATGGCGCAGCCGGCGTGGGCGCGGCACGCAAGCCGACCGCGAGTGCTAGGCTAGGGAGCGATTGCGGCCGGGCGAGCAGGCTATTGTCCGGCCGAACCCGGCGGAACGCAGATGGCCGCCGGCTCTTCGCTCGGTCTCAATCGCTCCAGTAGAGCCGCATCGGATTGTCGATCAGCAGCTTGCGCTGCAATTCCTCGCTTGGCGCGATGCGCGGGATCATGTCGACCAGGTGCCCGTCATCGGGGACGTTGTCCTGCATGTTGGGATGCGGCCAGTCGGTGCCCCAGATGCAGCGGTCGGCGTAATCCTCCACCAGCGGGCGCACGGCCTGCGCAAAGGCGTCCCAGGGATCGCCGCCCAGCCCGCCCCGTGGCGGGTCGAGCCGGTCCGGGCAGGTGGGCTTGAACCAGATATCCTCGCGGCTCTCCAGCAGCCTGCGGAAGGCGCGCATGTCAGGCCCGTCGGGGCCCTGCGTCACGTCCGGCCGGCCCATGTGATCGACCACGATCGGCACGGGGATCGCGTCCATGAACGGGCGCAGTTCCTCCAGGATGTCGGCTTCGAAATAGATCACCACGTGCCAGCCCGAAGGCAGGCGGCGGCTGACCTCGAGGAACTTGTCCTTGGGTGCGTTGTCGACGAGGCGTTTGAGGAAGTTGAAGCGGATGCCGCGCATGCCGCCCTCGTGCAGCGCGGCCAGTTCATCCTCGGAGATGTCCGGATCGACTACCGCGACGCCGCGCGCATTGGGCACGCCATCGGTCCCCCCGGCCTCGGCGATGGCATTGAGCGTGGCGGCATTGTTCGTGCCGTGACAGCTCGCCTGGACAATGACGTTCTTCGAGAAGCCGAGGTGGTCGCGCAGGGCGAACAACTGGTCGGGCCCGGCATCCTCGGGGATGTACTTGGCTTTCGGGCTGAACGGGAATTCGGCCATCGGTCCGAAAACGTGGCAATGCGCATCCACCGCGCCGGGCGGAGGCGTGTAGCGCGGCTTGCTGGGGCTCGAATGCCAGCTGACGATCCGCTCGGACACGGGCTTTTCAGACATAGACTGTTCCATCCATCAGCTTGCGCGCGGTCCTGAGAAGCGCGGCGCTTTCCACGTCGCCGTCATCGCCCACGGTGAGGATGCAGGTGGTCTCGCCGCTCGGATGTTCGATGCTCAGCGTCTTCTCGCGTCCGTCCGGCACCTCGGCAACCTCGGCGGCGGGCGAGCCTTCGACGAGGCAGGCGGTCGCGGCGGTCACCGCGCCGAGCACGCCGATTGAGGAATGCGCGCGATGCGGGATGAAGACGCGCGTGGTCATCGCGCCGCCTTGCCTCGGCGGTGCGACGAGCGTCATCTTGGGAACGGACTTTTCCTTCACGTCGTCCAAATTCATCATCGGGCCTGCCTTGAGGCGGATGGCCTCGATCTTCTCGCGGATCGGCTTGAAGGCCTCGGCCTCAAGCTCCTCGCGCGTCTCGTAACCGGTGGCGCCGACATCCTCCGCCTTGAACACCACGCAGGGCATGCCGTTGTCGATGAGCGTGCAGCGCACCCCGTCGATTGCGTCCGCCGCATTGCCGGTTGGCAGCAGCGCGCCGCAGGACGATCCCGCAGTGTCGCGGAACTCGAGCGGCACGGGCGCATGCGTGCCGGGCACGCCATCTATTTTCGCGTCGCCAGAGTAGTTTACCGCAGGTTTGCCCGCAGCATTTGGCGGAGTCTCGACGGTGGCGATGGCGACCTGTCCGGTGTTCTCCATGTAGATGGCCACACGCGTCTGATCGCCGTTCGCCTCGACCAGTCCGCGCTCGATGGCGAAGGGACCGATGCCGGAGAGGATATTGCCGCAATTCTGCGCGTCGGTGACGATCGCCTGGTCGACGAACACCTGCAGGAACAGGTAGTCGACATCGATCCCCTCGCGGTCCGACGTCTTCACCACAGCCACCTTGCTGGTGAGCGGATCGGCGCCGCCCATGCCATCGATCTGGCGCGGATCGGGCGAGCCCATCACGCGGAGGAGGAACGCGTCCCGCTCCTCGGTGCTCTCGGGCAGGTCAGATGCGAGGAAGTAGGCGCCCTTGGAGGTGCCGCCGCGCATCCACATGACAGGTGCGGAGGTCTGCGTCATCGGCCCGCCCTCAGATCCACTTCAGCCCCATATCGGTGAGCTTCTGGCGGAAGCCGTACATGTCGAGGCCGAGCACGCCATCGGCGAGCTTCTGGCGCTTCTCCTCTTCATTGGCCTCGCGGGCCTGGGCCTTCTTCAGCACGGCCTGCGCATCCTCGCGCTTCACCACGCACACGCCATCGTCATCGGCCACGATCACGTCGCCCGGGCGGATGAAGGCGCCCGCGCAGACCACGTCGACATTCACGCTGCCGAGACTCGCCTTGATCGTCCCTTGCGCGAAGACGCGCTTGGACCATACGGGGAAATCCATCTGCTGCAGGTCGCGCACGTCGCGCACGCCCGCATCGATGATGAGGCCCTTGACCCCGCGCGCCTGCGCGGACGTGGCGAGCAGGTCGCCGAAATAGCCGTCCTCGCATGGGGAGGTGGGCGCGATGACCAGCACATCGCCTTCGTGGCACTGCTCGATAGCCGCATGGACCATGTAATTGTCGCCCGGCGGGACCGAGATGGTCACCGCATTCGCGCCGATCCGCGCACCCGGATAGATGGGGCGCATGTAGCTGGCGAGGAGCCCGGTGCGGCCTTGGGATTCGTGCACCGTGGCCACACCGCATCGGCCGAGCGCGGCGACGATTTCGGGGTCCGCGCGCTCAATGTTCTGGACGACGACACCGGACATTGTGCGATTCTCCTCAGCGTTGGGTTCAAAGCAAAGCTTGTTGGCAATGCCGGTGGACCTTGGCGGCGCCTTGCGTCAAGGTTTGTGCAAGATCAAGGGCGGGTGCTTTGGCAAACTTGTAAGCAATACTTACATTCTCTAGAGGAGCACGCGGAGACAGGATGCCGCACTCAGAACCGCACAATCCGCAGGCCGAAATGGCACTGGTCGGCTTCGGCGAGGCCGGAGAGAGTTTTGCCCGCGCCGGCAATTGGCGGGGCCATGCTGCGGGCTGGGACCTGTTGGCGCAGCGGCGGGCAATCATGCGCGATTGCGGAGTCGAGGCCGCGATTAATGCCGGACTTGCGCTGGCCGATGCCGAAATCGTGCTGTCGCTCGTCACCGCCGATGCGGCGCTTCCCGCAGCGCGCGACTATGCGCCGCTGCTGCGCGCGGGCGCAATCTGGTGCGACATGAACTCGGTCGCGCCGGGCACCAAGCGCGAGGCCGCGCTGGCGGTGCAAGGAGCCGGTGGAAAATACGTAGACGTCGCGGTGATGGCGCCGGTCGACAAGGGATTGGCCGTGCCGCTGCTCCTTGCCGGGCCGGAGGCGGAACAGGCGCGTGCGCTGCTGGCGGGGCTGGGCTTCACCAGCACAAGCGTGGTGGGCGAGGAGATCGGCCGCGCCTCGGCCATCAAGATGATCCGCTCGGTCATGGTAAAAGGCATCGAGGCGCTGACCTATGAATGCGCCGCCGCCGCGCGCGAGGCGGGCGTGTTCGACGAGGTGATGGCCTCGCTCGACGCCTCCGAGCGCGACTGGAACTGGGCGCGGCGCGTGGCCTATAATCGCGAGCGGATGGAGACGCATGGGGCGAGGCGCGCGGCGGAGATGGAGGAGGTCTGCCGCACGCTCGAGGAGCTCGGTGTGGAACCGGTGATGAGCCGCGGCACGGTGGAACGCCAACGCGCCGCCGCCGTACACAAGAATACGCAGAGGAACCAAGCCGCATGACGCTGATCATTGATTGCCACGGCCATTACACCACCGCCCCGCCCGCGCATGACGAATGGCGCAAGGAACAGGTCGCGGCGTTCAAGAGCGGCGGCACGCCCCCGGCCTATCCCGAGATCACCGACGACCAGATCCGCGAGACGATCGAGCAGAACCAGTTGAAGCTCATCAAGGAACGCGGCGCGGACCTCACCATCTTCTCGCCTCGGGCAAGTCGGATGGAGCACCATGTCGGCGACCAGGCGGTGTCGGAAGAATGGTCGCGCCGGTGCAACGACCTCATCTACCGCGTGACGCAGCTCTTCCCCGGCGTGTTCGCGGGCGTGTGCCAGCTGCCGCAGAGCCCCAAGGCGGGGCTGGAGGCGAGCGTGAAGGAATTGCGCCGCTGCGTGGAGGAGCTGGGCTTCATCGGCTGCAACCTCAATCCCGATCCGGGCGGCGGGCACTTCACCCATCCGCCGCTGACCGACGAGTACTGGTTTCCCATCTACGAGGCCATGTGCGAGCTGAACGTGCCGGCGATGATCCACGTCTCGGGCAGCTGCAACCCCGCGATGCATGCGACCGGAGGCTTCTACCTGGCGGCGGACACCGTGGCCTTCATGCAGCTGATGGAAGGCGATTTGTTCTCGCGCTATCCCGACCTCAGGTTCATCATCCCGCATGGCGGCGGCGCTGTGCCGTTCCACTGGGGGCGCTATCGTGGCCTGGCGGACATGCTCAAGAAGCCCGCCCTTGACGAATACATCATGACCAACGTGTTCTTCGACACCTGCGTCTACCACCAGCCGGGCATCAACCTGCTGGCCGAGGTGATCGAGACCAAGAACATCCTGTTCGGCAGCGAGATGGTGGGCGCGGTGCGCGGCATCGACCCGCAGACCGGGCAGTATTTCGACGACACCAAGCGCTATGTCGACGCGCTGTCCATTCCCGACGAGGACAAGCACGCCATCTTCGAGGCCAATGCCCGGCGCGTCTATCCGCGTCTCGACGCACAGCTGAAGGAACGCGGCCTATGAACGATCCTGTCACCAGTCCCGCCGGGGAGCAGACCTCGGATGCCGGCTACATCGCGACAGGCTTCGCGCCCTGCGAGAAGCCCGAGCGCTACATCCAGCAGGTCGTCAGCCATTGGAGCCACAAGATGGCGACCAGCTACGACAAGGACGACGCGATGGGCATCTTCCCCTTCTCGGAGACCACCAACGCCGTGATGACCGCGCGCGAGGGTGGCATCGCCCTCACGCTCACCACCGCGAACCGCGAAGAAAACGAGCGCATGCGCGGGGTGATCGAGCGTCATATCGACCGTTTCGCCTTTCGCGAAGCACCGCTTAGCTACGAATGGAAAGAGCAGCAGCCATGACCAAGACCATGCCGCGTGACGTCGCCGCGTACCTCGCCGAGTTCGAGGACATTCCCGGCACGCGCGTGTTCACCGCCAACCGGGCTCGCCAGGGCTACCACCTGAACCAGTTCGCCATGAGCCTGATGAAGGCGCCCAACCGCGAGCGCTTCCTCGCCGACGAGGACGCCTATCTCGCCGAATGGAAGATGAGCGAGGAGGCGAAGAAGGCGGTCAGAGCGCGCGATTACAACGCGATGATCGATTGCGGCGGCAACATCTATTTCCTGGCGAAACTGTTCTCGACCGACAAGCAGAGCTTCCAGGACGCGGCCGGCTCGATGACCGGGATGAGCCGTGACGAATATGCGGCGATGATGATCGCAGGCGGGCGCAGCGTGGAAGGCGTGCGCTCGAAGAAGGATGCGCTCGCTGCGGTAGCGGCGGTCGCCGACAAGGAGAGCAAGTAACATGGCGCGCATCACGCACGGCCTCACCACCAGCCACATCCCCGCAATCGGCGCGATGATCGACCAGGGGCGCACGACCGACGATTACTGGAAGCCCATCTTCGCCGGCTTTGACTGGACCAAGGAATATCTCGACCAGGAAATGCCCGACGTGGTCATCCTGGTCTATAACGACCACGCGTCTGCCTTCGACATGAAGGTGATCCCCACTTTCGCCATCGGCTGCGCGGACGAGTTCCAGCCCGCCGACGAAGGATGGGGCCCGCGGCCCGTGCCGACGGTTCAAGGCCATTCGGACCTCGCCTGGCACATCGCGCAGAGCTGCATCCTCGACGAGTTCGACATGACCATCATCAACGAGATGGATGTCGACCACGGCCTGACCGTGCCGCTCAACGTGATCCTGGGCAACAAGGACAATTCCACGCCCAAGGCATGGCCCGCCAGGGTGATCCCCATCGCGGTGAACGTGGTCACCTATCCGCCCCCCTCGGGCAATCGCTGCTGGAGCCTGGGCGAGGCGATCGCGCGCGCGGTGGAGAGCTATCCCGAGGATCTCAATGTGCACATCTGGGGCACGGGCGGCATGAGCCACCAGCTCCAGGGGCCGCGCGCCGGCCTCATCAACAAGGAATGGGACCAGCGCTTCCTCGACGATCTTACGCGCGACCCCGAGCGTCTGCGGCATCTCGAGCATATCGAGTACCTGCGCGAGACGGGCTCCGAAGGCATCGAGATGGTGATGTGGCTCATCATGCGCGGCGCGCTGGGCGAGAACGTCAAGGAACTCCACCGGCACTATCACGTACCCTGTTCGAATACTGCGCTCGGCCACATTGTCCTCAAGAAGGAAGAGCCGGAGCTCGAGCCGGCCGAGTAAATGCATTGCATGGTGGCGGGTCCCGCGGCCCGCCACCATTCCTGACCCAGCCTCCCCCTCAACCGGCAGGGGTCCCGTGAGAGGAGAACAATTTCCATGAAGATCGCACTCGCAGGCGGCGGCGCCTTTGGTGAGAAGCACCTTGACGGCCTGAAGAAAATCGACGGCGTCGAGGTCGTCAGCCTTGTCGGCCGTACCTTGGACAAGACGCAGGAGATGGCCGACAAATACGGCATCGCCCATGCCACCACCGATTACGAGGAAATGCTGGCCAAGGACGAGGTTGACGCGGTCATCCTGTGCACGCCCACGCAGATGCACGCCGACCAGGCGATCAAGGCGATGGATGCGGGCAAGCATGTCGAGGTGGAGATCCCGCTGGCCGACAGCCTTGCCGATGCCGAAGCGGTGCTGAAGAAGCAGGAGGAGACCGGCCTCGTCTGCATGGCGGGCCATACGCGCCGGTTCAATCCCAGCCATCAATATGTGAAGCAGCAGATCGACGCCGGCCAGTTCAACGTACTGGCAATGGACGTGGAGACCTTCTTCTTCCGCCGCACCAACATGAATGCCAAGGGCGAGCCGCGCAGCTGGACCGACCACCTGCTCTGGCACCACTCGGCACATACCATTGATATCTTCCAGTACATGACCGGCTCCAAGGTGAAGACGGCCAACGTCATCCAGGGGCCCAAGCACCCGGACCTGGGCATCGCGATGGACATGTCGATCCAGCTCAAGACCCAGGCGGATCAGATCCTCACCCTGGCGCTGTCGTTCAACAATGAGGGGCCGCTCGGCACCTTCTTCCGCTATATCGGCGACACGGCCACTTATCTGGCCCGCTACGACGACCTGTTCACCGGCAAGGAGGAGCAGATCGACCTGTCTGGCGTCGCCGTATCGAACAACGGTATCGAGTTGCAGGACCGGGAGTTCATCTCCGCGATCCGCGAAGGGCGCGAGCCGAACAGTTCGGTGCAGCAGACCGTCGAATGCTATCGCACGATCGGCGCGCTCGCCAAGAGCCTGGAAGAGCAGGACGGCTGGTCTTGATGCCCATCGCCAAGCGCGAGATCGCCGGGCGCGCGCTCCATCCAGTGGGCCTGGGCTGCATGAACCTGTCCTGGGCTTACGGCTCGCCGCCGCCGCATGAGGACAAGGTCAAGCTGCTGAACCGCGCGCTGGACCTGGGCTACGATCATCTCGACACCGCCAACATCTATGGTGGCGGCGCCAACGAGGAATTGCTGCGCGAGGCGGTAATGCATCGCCGTGGCGAGTTCTTCCTCGCCTCCAAGACCGGCATCGTGGTCGACGGGCCGCGCCGCGGGGTCGATTGCAGCCCGGATGCGATCACCCGCTCGCTCGACGAAAGCCTCAAGCGGCTGGGCACCGACCATATCGACCTGTTCTACATGCACCGCTACGACCCCAAAGTGCCGGTCGCTGATAGCGTGGGCGCCATGGCGCGGGCGATCGAGGCCGGCAAGATCGGCGCCTATGGCGTGTCCGAGTGGAGCGCGGCGCATATCCGCGAGGCGCACGGGCATCACCCCATGGCCGCGGTGCAGCCCGAATATTCGCTGTGGACGCGCAATGTCGAGATCGGCGTGCTCAATGCCTGCAAACAGCTCGGCATCGCGCTGGTTGCCTTCAGTCCCACCGGGAGAGGCGCGTTCGGCGGCGAGTTGAAAGATCCCTCCACGCTGGAGGAGAAGGATTTACGCACCAAGATGCCGCGCTTCAACGCGGAGAACTGGCCGAACAACCTTCAGCTCATCGATCGATTGGCCGAACTGGCGCGCGATACCGGCGTACTGCCCGCCCAGCTCGCGCTGCGTTGGGTGCTCGAACAGGGTGACAATTGCCATGTCATCCCGGGCACCACCAGCATCGCGCATCTGGAGCAGAATTTCGAAGCGGCGAACCTCGACATCGATGGCGAGGTGCTGGCCCAGGCCGGGCGGATCATCAACCAGCAGACCGTGCAGGGGCACCGCTACCACGACGCGATACGCCCGACGATCGACACCGAGGAATTCGAGGACGCTTGACATGGGAGCCGGGGCGAAGGACGTGCGAGCCGGGATTGGCTATTGCGAACGCACTGACAAGCGCCCCTATTTCTACGCCAACGCGCACGAGAAAGATTTCGTGCCGTTGAAGCCGGTGGAGGTGGCAATCCGCGACGCGCGGGCTATCCATGCCGACCTCGACCGGGAGGGCTTCACGCTTGTCGAGCATCGCAGCGCCCTCGCCGACCTGACCCACCTCGATTCGGTGCGGCGCGTCCACGCGGGCGAGATCGCCGAGTTGCTGCAGAGCATCATGCGATGCGACCACGTGGCGATGGCGCCAATGGGCATATTGCGCTTTTCCGAGCGCTCGGGCGCCAATGCCGCGCACGACAACTCGCACCCGGCGCGCCTCGTTCATGTCGATATGGCGAAGGAGGCGGCTGCGAATGCGCGCGCACAGGGAGCGCCCAAGGCCCAGGAGATCGCCCGCAGCGCACAATACAATGTCTGGCGGGTGCTGTCAGAGCCGCCGCAGGACGTACCGCTGGGCCTATGCGCCTGTGACAGCCTGGCCCCGGGCGACCTGATCGGCTGCGACGCCATCTTCGACCCGCTCGATGGGAGCCCGGAATGGGGCTTTCCCAATTACCTGCTGGCAGCCAATCCCGCGCATCGCTGGTTCTATTATGCCGACATGCATCCGGGCGAGGCGATCATCTTCAAGACCAGCGAGAGCGACGCAGGCCGTGCGCAGCTGATGCCGCACGGCGCTTTCGACAACCCGCTCGCCCCGGCCGATGCACCGGCGCGCATCAGCCTGGAGATGCGCGGCACCTGCTATTGGTTCGCCTGAGCGTCTGAGCCGCTTGGCTGGCTGGCTGGCCTATCCCAACTCGCCCGCCTACCCTCGGCTTCCGCCACTCCCCGGCAATCTATTCACCTGAACTGGCCTGCGCCCTCGTCAAAGGCGTGCCGGCCAACAGAGCGTCGCTTCCGAGCACGCGATAGAGCTCGATGCGGTTCTGCAGCGCGATCAGTGCGATCGCCACCTCCTCCCGCCGCGCGGTGTAGAGGCTGCGCTGGGCGACCAAGTTAGCAAGGAAGCTGTCGACGCCGCCACGATAACGCGCTTGGGTGAGATCGGCCGTGTCGCTGGCGGCAAAGGTGTTGCGCTGCGCGGCGTCGAGCTGGTCGCCGATCGTGCCTTGCGTCGCCAGCGCGTCCGCGACCTCGCGGAACGCGGTTTGGATCGCGCGTTGATAAGCGCCAAGCGCGGCATCCCTGCGTGCCTCGCTTACCGCGACATTCGCCCGGCGCCCGCCCGCATCGAAGATCGTCTGCGCCACGTCGGCCCCCGCTACGAAGCCGATGGCATCGCCAGCGACGGCCGAGCCGAGCGCATTGTTGGCAAGGCCGAGCAGGCCCGTCAGCGAGATGCTGGGAAACAGTGCGGCCCGCGCCACGCCGATGTCGGCATTGGTGGCGCGCAGCAGGTACTCGGCCTCGAGCACGTCCGGCCGCCGCAGCAGCACCTCGGAGCTGGTGCCGGCGGGCAGCGTGGCAATATTGTCCATGATCTCGGCCAGCCCACCCGGCAGCAGCGCCGGGTCGAATGGGGCGCCGACGAGCAGCTGGAGCAGGTTCACGTCCTCCGCCAAAGCCGCGCGCTGCCGGGCAAGGTCGCCTTCGGCGGTTGCGAGCACCTGCTCGGCCTGGCGCAGATCGGTGCGCGGCGCGATGCCGCCCTCGAGCCGCGCGCGGGTCAGGTCTACGCTGCGCCCCGCATTAGCCGCGGTTTCCTGCGCAATGGCCATGAGGTCGCGGTCGGCGGCATAGGTCGCCCAGACCGAAGCAATATCGGCCACCAGCCCAATGCGCACGGTCTGCGCCGACGCTTCGTTGGCCAGCGCCAACTCGCGCTGCGCCAGGGTGGCGTTGGCCCGCGCACCGAACAGGTCGATTTCGTAGCTGGCGATGCCGCCCTGTAGCGCATAGGCTTGGCCATCGGATCCTGATTGCGCTGTGTAATCCGTGGAGGCGCCGATCGCGAGAGTGGGGAATTGCGCGGAGCGCACCACCCGCACGAGCGAGCGCGCCTCGGCAATATTCGCCGCAGCGATGGCCAGATTGCTGTTGCTCTCCAGCGCCAGCCCGATCAGTTCGACCAGGCGCGGGTCACGCAAGACATCCGGATACGAGACCGAGGGCAGCGCTTCCCCCGTGGGCACCGCATGGGCCTCGCCCTGCGGGAAGGCGGGCGGCACCGGCGCTGCCGGGCGCGCATAATCGGGCGCCAGCGAACAGGCTCCCAGCAAAAGAGGCAAGGCAAGCGGCAGAGCCCGTGCGCGCATGATCAGGCCAGGGCCTCGCCATGCTTCTTGCGGCCAAGGCGCCGGCCCAGCGCCTGCAGGCCGTCGCGCGTGCCACGCCGCACGAGAACGAAGAGCAGCGGGATGTAGAAGATCGCCAGCAGGCTTGCCGTCAGCATGCCGCCGATCACCGAAGTGCCGATGGCGATGCGGCTGTTGGCGCCCGCCCCGGTCGCGAGCGCCAGCGGCAGCACGCCGAAGATGAAGGCGAAACTGGTCATCAGGATGGGCCGCAGGCGGATGCGCGCCGCGGCCACCACTGCGTCGATGACTCGCGCGCCCTTCTTCTCCTCCTGCTCGGCGAACTCGATCATCAGGATCGCGTTCTTAGAGGCGAGCCCCATGGTGGTCAGCAGGCCGATCTGCAGGAAGACGTCGTTCTCCAGACTTCGCAATGTGGCGGCAAATACTGCGCCCACCAGGCCCAGCGGGATCACCAGCAGCACGGCGATGGGGATCGACCAGCTCTCGTACAGCGCGGCAAGGCATAGGAACACGACCAGCAGGGACAGCCCATAGAGCAGCGGTGCCTGGCCCGAGGATTGCCGTTCTTCGTAGGACGAGCCCGACCAGGCGACGCCTGTACCCGTGAACTCCGATGCCAGCCGTTCCATCTCCGCCATCGCCTCGCCCGAACTCACCCCGGGCGCGGACTGGCCCGAAATGCCGAAGGCCGGCACGCCCTGGAAGCGGCTGGTGGTGGCAGGCGTCGTCGCCCAGCCGATCTGCGAGAAGGCCGAGAACGGCGCCATCGCACCGTTGGCCGACCGGACATACCATTGCGCGAGGTCCTCGGGCGCTGCGCGATATTGCGCTTCCCCCTGGACATAGACGCGCTTGACCCGTCCGTTCTCGATGAAGTCGTTGACGTAACGCCCGCCCCAAGCGGCGGCGAGCGTCGAATTCACGTCGCTCGGGGTAAGGCCGTAAGCACTCAGCCGCTGCGTATCGAGGTCGATCTTGAGCGTGGCGACATCCGGCAGGTCGCCCAACCGCACCTGCGAGAGCATGGGATCGGCGTTGGCCCGCTCAATCAGCGCGTCCCGCGCCTCGGCGAAAGCGGCGCGAGACATGCCGCTAGCGTTCTGGAACTGCATCTCGAACCCGGAGGAAGAGCCCAGCCCCCGTACCGCGCCGGGGACCAGGGTGAAAACCTGGGCATCGCGCAGACCACTAAAAGCGGTGCTGGCCCGGTCGGCAATCGCCTGCGCGGTGTTCTCCTCACCCGGCCGCTCGTCCCAATGCTTGAGATTCATGTAGCCCTGGCCGGTATTCTGACCAGACGCGGCACCCCCACCCCCGCCCGCAATCAAGAAGGTCGAGTCTACGTTGGCCCCTTCCTGAGTGATCATATATTCGCGCACCATGTCGCGCACTTCCAGCGTGCGGACCTGCGTGGCGCCGGACGGGAGGCGGAACTGGACCAATACCCGGCCCTGATCCTCGTTGGGCAGGAAGCCGCCCGGAAGGCGCAGGAACATAGCCACCAGCAGCCCGACAATGACCAGGTAGATGCCCATGAACAGCCACTTGCGCTCAACCACCTTGCGCACCGCACCGAGGTAACGCGCGATCAACCGCTCGAAGCCTCGGTTGAACCAATCTCCGGCCTTTTGCAGGGCGTGCCGGATCTTCCCGAACGGGCCGGGCGCCGCAACGGCATTCCCCTGGCTGTCGAGCGCAGGCGCCGTCTTGGGCTTGAGCAGTGTGGCGGTGATGGCCGGGCTGAGCACCAGTGCGACCAGCACCGAGAGGACCATCGCCGAGATGATGGTGACCGAAAACTGCCGGTAGATGACCCCGGTGGAACCACCGAAGAAGGCCATCGGCAGGAACACGGCGGAGAGCACCAGCGCGATCGCGATCAACGCCACTTGCAGCTCGTCCATGGACTTGATGGTCGCCTCGCGCGCGGTCATGCCGGGGTTTTCTTCCATCAGCCGCTCGACATTTTCGACGACGACGATCGCATCGTCGACCAGCAGGCCGATCGCCAGCACCATGCCGAACAGCGTCAGCGTGTTGAGCGTCAGCCCGGCCAGGTAGAACACCGCCAGCGTTCCCAGCAGCACGACCGGGACGGCAACCGCCGGGACGAGCAGCGCGCGCCAGCTCTGCAGGAAGACGAACATTACGATGACGACCAGGACGACTGCCTCGAGCAGCGCCTGGATCACCTCGTCGACCGACAGGCGGATGAAATTGCTCGAATCGTCGGCATAGGCATATTCAAGCCCATCGGGGAGCGAGCGGCCGAGCTCATCCATCCTCGCCTTGACGAGGTCGGACGTTCGCAGTGCGTCCGCCCCAGGCGAGAGCGAGATCGACATGCCGGCGCCCGGATGCCCGTTCATCTGCAGGATGATGTTGTAGCTCTCGGCACCGATCTCGACCCGTGCGACATCGCCGATCGTGACCGAGGAGCCGTTCGGCAGCGTCTTGAGCACGATCGCACGGAACTCGTCGGGCGTCTGCAGGCGGGACTGGGCCGTTACGGTGGCGTTGAGCAGCTGGCCCTCCGGCGCGGGAAGCCCGCCGACATCGCCGGCGGCGACTTCGGCGTTTTGGGTCTGCACCGCGCCGATGACGTCGCTGGGCATCAGCGAGAAGGCAGCGAGGCGCTGCGGGTTGAGCCAGATGCGCATGGCATGCGGGCTGCCGAACACGTTGACATCGCCCACGCCCGGCACGCGCGACAGGGGATCCTGGATGTTCGAGGACAGATAGTCGGACACGTCCTGGTAGGACCGCGTATCGGTCACGTCGTAGACCGCCACCAGCAGCAGCGAGTCCGCGTTCGACTTGGTGACGCGTACGCCCTGCTGCTGCACTTCGGCCGGCAGGCGCGGAATGGCCGCCTGGATCTTGTTTTGCACCTGCACCTGGGCGATGTCGGGATCGGTGCCCTTGGCGAAGGTGACAGTGATGTTCGCCTGCCCGCGTGAGCTGGATTGCGAGCTGAAATAGAGCAGCCCGTCCAGCCCGGTGAGCTGCTGCTCGAGGATCTGCGTGACGCTGTTCTCGATCGTCTCCGCCGAGGCACCCGGATAGGATGCGCGGATGTTCACATTGGTGGGCGCGATGTCCGGGTATTGTTCAATCGGCAGATAGCGCAGCGCGCCGATCCCGGCCAACATGACGATGATGGCCAGCACCCAGGCGAAGATCGGCCGTTCGATGAAAATCCGGGACATGGCGCTTTATTCCGGAGCCGCGGAAGCCTGCGGCCGTGCCGGGGCGCCCACGCGTTGCGGGGTGCCCTGCGGCACGGGACGCACTTCGCTGTCCTGCCGAACCGATGTTTGCGCCTGCGTGATGACCCTCTCCCCGGCGCGAAGCCCGTCGGTGATCACCCAGTCAGTGCCCTGGGTGCGCGCAGCCGTAACCTTGCGCCGCTGCGCCTTGTTACCCTCGCCAACAACATAGACGAAGGCGGAGCCATCAAAGTCGCGCTGGACCCCGGGCTGCGGTATCAGGAAGGCGGAGGGCTGCACGGCCTGGTCGAATATGGCCGTGACGAACATGCCGGGCAGCAGCACGCCTTCCGGGTTGGGAAAGCGGGCGCGCAGCGTGACGGTGCCGGTGCTCTCTTCGACCGAAACTTCGGAAAACTCGACCTCTCCCGCATAGCCGTACTCGCTGCCATCCTCGAGCAGCAGGCGCGCACTGGTGCTGCCGGCGTTCACCTCTCCCGCGCGCAAGGAGCGGCGCAGCGCGGTGAGATCGGCGCTCGATTGCTGGATGTCGACGTAGATCGGGTCGAGCCGCTGGATTACGGCGAGCGGCTGCGCCTGGTTGGCCGAGGCGAGCGCACCATTGGTAACGATCGAACGGCCGATCCGCCCGCTGATCGGTGCGGCGACGCGCGTGAAGCGCAGGTTGATGCGCGCGGTCTCCAGCGCCGCCTGCGCCTGCGCGATCGAGGCCTCAGCCTCACGCTCCTGCGCCTGGGCATCGGTATATTCCTGCTGCGAGATCGCCTCGATCTCGGCAAGCGGGCGATAGCGATCGGCCCGGACCTCGGCAGCCTCTGCCGTTGCCCTGGTGCTGGCGAGGTTGGCCTCCGCCTGGCTCACGGCGGCGCGGAACAGGCTGTCGTCGATCTGGTAAAGCGGCTGGCCGGCGCGGACGTAGCTTCCTTCCTCGAACAGCCGCCGGCGGATAATGCCGGTAACCTGCGGGCGGACCTCGCTCGCTTCGTAGGCGACCGTGCGGCCGCCGAGCGAGACGGAGATGGGCACGGCAACCGGCTCGGCCATCACGAAACCGACCTCGGGAACTGCGCTTGCCGGGACATCCTCACCTTCCGAACACCCTGAGAGCGCCGCCAGCACCAGACCGCCGGCGAGGACGACTGGGCGCAACTTTGTCATGTGAGGCAGTCCCCGGCAGAAAGCGTCGGCTTGGCCGGCATGAGCCGGCCCGCAAAATTGCATTGGTGCGATGCAGCATGAGCATTGCTGTCGCACTCGTCAACAGCTAGTGCGTATCAGAAGTGTCGCAGGATCTCGCTACAACGACACACAGGATTGCTCAACGATAATCCGGCTCAGCGCTGGACTCGATTTTCTGCGGCGAAGGTCGAGCCCCGCGCCAGTACGCTATTGCATTTTGCTAAGCCGGATCCGGTCTCGCCGAGCAAACCGTTCGACAATCCGGCCATTTCCATTAGCATCAACTGACCAATCATGCCCACGGTATCGATCAACCATACGACACGTTACCGCTATCGCCGTGACGTCGCCTTCGGGGAGCACCGTATCCTGGTGCGGCCGCGCGAAAGCTATGACCAGCGGCTCTTGTCGTCCGGCCTCGAGATCAATCCCGAGCCTGCAGCCCTGCGCTGGATCCAGGACGTGTTCGGCAACGCGGTCGCCATCGCGACCTTCGCGCAGCGCGCCGATGAACTGGAGATCCGCGGAACGGCAGAGGTGGAGCACCTGCCTGCCGGCGCCGGAGCGATCACGGTTGAGCCCTATGCCGAGACCTACCCATTCACGTACGCCGCCGAAGACATGCCCGACCTGCTGCGCTCGATCGAGCGGCAATATGCCGATCGCGACCGGGTGCTGGATGGCTGGGTCGGGCGGTTCCTTGGTGAGCGCGGATCGATCCCCACGCTCGGCCTGCTGCGCGACATCACCATCGCCATCAAGCAGGGCTTTGAATATCAGCGTCGCGAGGAGAAGGGCACCCAGTCGCCGCTCGAGACGCTGCGGCGCGGCTCGGGTACGTGCCGGGACTACGCGGTGCTGATGATGGAAGCGGTCCGCGCGCTGGGCCTCGCCGCTCGCTTCGTCTCGGGCTATCTCTACAACGAGGCCGGCGACCATGCGCGCATCGGCGGGCACAGCACCCATGCCTGGGTGCGCGTGTTCCTGCCCGGCTCGGGCTGGGTCGAATTCGACCCGACCAACGGCATCATTGGCAATCGCGGGCTGATCCGGGTGGCGGTCGCGCGCGATCCGGCACAGGCAAGCCCTCTGACGGGCACCTGGAAAGGCGCCAAGGGCAGCCAAATCGACATGGCGGTGGATGTGCACATCAAGCATGTCGAAAGCGAGACCAGCCCTCCTCGTCTCCTAACGAAGGAACCCCAGCGATGCTGATCCGCACCGGTTTCGAAATTGCCTTCCAGACCGAGCATGAAGTGCCGATGGTTGCGCTGCTCAATGTTCGGCCCGAGCGGCAACCGGACCTCCTCACGCCCGAAATCCTGAATACCGAGCCCTATGTGCCGTTGCGGCAGTATATCGACAGCTTCGGCAACGTCGCCAGCCGCTTCGTCGTGCCGCCGGGCGGGATCAAGCTGACGAGCGATTTCGTCATCGCCGATCCCGGCACGCCCGATCCGGTCGTTCCCAACGCCGCCCAGCACGCCGTGAACGACCTGCCCGACGAGGTGCTGCTCTACCTCATGAGCTCGCGCTATTGCGAAGTCAGCCTGCTGGCCGACGAGGCGTGGGCGATCGCCGGCCCCGTGAAGGGTGGCTGGGCACGGGTCCAGGCGCTGGTCGACGCCGCGCACCAGCGCCTGAAATTCGACTACATGAAAGCCAGCAGCGAACGGACCGCCCGCGCGGCCTTCGACGAGCGCTACGGCGTGTGCCGCGACTTTGCGCATCTGGCGATCACCTTATGCCGCGCGGTCAACATCCCGGCGCGCTATTGCACGGGATATCTTGGCGACATCGGCATCGATCCGTTCGATGACCCAATGGACTTCTCCGCCTGGTTCGAAGTCTATCTCGGCGGGCGCTGGTACACGTTCGATGCGCGCCACAACCGGCCGCGCATCGCCCGCATCGTAATGGCCCGTGGGCGCGATGCGACTGACGCGGCGCTGACCACCGGCTTCGGCGCTGCGAAGCTCACGCGCTTCGCCGTGCATACCGACGAGGTGGCGAATACCGACCTCTTGCGCCCCCCGGCGGAGACGGCATTGCCGCAACACGAAAGTTCGCAAGTCTGAGACTGGAGACATGCGCTCGCGTTGAACGCCATTACCCGCGCGGGCGCAATCGCCGTAGCGATCGAGCCACGCTGTGGGCTCTCTGCAAGCCCGCTTCGCCGTGCAGATATCACGCACCCAATGGCGAAAGCGGGTGTCGGCTAGGCTTCCTGCGGAACAAACCGCCGGGTTCGATTGGTCCGCCGCACAGCAAGCCCGATGGCTGCAAATCCGAGGATCATCAGCGCCCAAGTCCCGGGTTCCGGCACCGCGGATATCTTCAACACCTGTCCGCTGCCGGGTCCTCCCCCGCTGAAGGTGGTCACATAGAAGGAGCCGTCGCTGCCGATCGTCATCCCGGTGGGGTTTAGCAGGCCCGTGCTGAAGACGCTCTCGGCCGAGCCGGAAGGCGACACGCGGAAGATGCCGCCCCCGCCATCAGGGCCGAGCAGGCTGTCGAGATCGTAGGACAGCGCGTAGAGGTTGCCGTCCGGGCCGAAGGCGAGATCGGTCAGGTTCGTGAAGCCGGTTGCATACACGTTCGCGGTGCTGCTGCCGGGCGCAATGCTGTAGATCTGGGCAGCGCCGCGCGTGAACGGGAAGCCGGTGAGCTCGGCCACGTACCTCGTCCCGTCAGGACCCACGGCAACGCCCGTCGGCACGGAATCGCTCAGTGGGACCGGCGGGCCGATGAGTCGCCCGGGAAAGGTTGAATCGAGCGAAACGGCGCCGCCCGGCGCCAGGCCGTAAAGCGCGTTGGCGCCGGCATCCGTCACATACACACCGCTCGGGTCGGCGGCGATGTGAAAGGGGTTGCTGTCGACCGGGCCGCCCACAGGATTGTTCACAGCTTCGAAGGCGCTCACGTCGGAAAAGGCCGAGACGCTGCCCGCGGTGGTGAAGTTGAGCACATGGCCAAGCATGCTGCCGCCCGGCCGAACGGCGGGATCGGCGCCGAGGCCCACGACGACATAGCCATTGCCGGCACCATCAAAGGCAATCCCTTGTGGGCCGCTGATCTCGTTCATGGCCGCGTTGTAGACCGACGGAAGGTTCGTCACGATGCGCGATTGCGCACCGTCGATCACACGGGTGATCGAGCCGTTCGACAGGAAGCTGTAGGCGTTGCCGGACGGGGCGGCCGGATCGTTGAACCCGGCCTCGGCGATGTAGAGCCCCCCGTCAGGCCCGAACGCCAGGTCCCGCGGATTGTTGAGGTCGCTCGCGACAACGCTGGTGATGTAGGTGGCCGCCTGAGCCGGCGCTGCGAACGATGTCAGCGGAATGCATGACAGGCCAAGCTTTATCGCACGGGAAACCGGCAGAAACGACATGACGCACCCCTCCTACTAAAAAGTGTACAAGAAAGCAGCTTTCTGCCCTGCCGGCCCCCTCTGTATTGACGCCACTCAGTCAACCAAAGCGGTCGCGCATTAATTCTCCGATTTTCAAAACCGCGTCAATCCAATAGATCCCGACATTAATTCGAATATCGCATGTAGGCCGAACGTCACAGCCTGGAAAGGTGAAACGTCTCGACATCCGGTGATGGAATAGCATACCGATATTGCCTGAGTTCGAGGCCGTTCAGTTCATTGTGCGGGTTTTTCCCGGAGAAGGGCGAATTCAACCAGGAGAATGATGAGGCAATTCTCGGGTGTGACGAGAAGTTGCGCCAGAGCCGCTGCTCTTGGGACAACGAGCTACGGCTTAGCTCCCGCTGGTCTATGTCTGATGGCGGTCACAAAACTGGGCCATCGGACACCGGACAGAGGCCGATTGGAAAGCCATAAGCTTCAGCCGAGGCGAGCGCGATCCGCTTCCGCCGGACGAGGACCCTTCGGGGCACTTGCCGGTTAGGTTAAAGAACGCTTGGTCACCTCGCCGGAAGAAAGGGGACGTAATGCCGCGGTTCTTCGTCGACACATCGGACCAGGAATTCTTCGTGCGTGACGAAGAGGGTTTGGAGTGCGAAAACCTGGAAGGTGCCAGGAATGCCGCTATTGCCGTGCTCCCCGACATGGCTCGAGAAGGATTGCCTACCAATAATTCTCGAACGTTCTCGGCGATCGTACGCGGTGAGGACGGACGAACACTTTTCCAGGCGTCGCTCCACTTCCAGTTCACATCATTATTCCCTGAACACGAGCGACCCTGACACCTTCGACAAGCGCAGGTTAGTTTGCGGCAGGCTGTTGCGCGTTGGAACAGGAAGGAACAATCGGCCAATCTCCCGGGCCACGATGTCGAAGAAGACTACGGTGAGGATTGCGAGCACAGTCAGACACATCAATGCGGCCACTCTGCTCGCCCGGTCGCGATAGCCGCCGGACCTGGCGCGCGCCTGCTTCTTCTTCTCGGCGACATAAACGTGGTATCCTCGCGCGCGCGGCGATGGACATTCAATAAGGTGCCCCCGCGCGCTTCCATATCTCATCGCACCCAGTGTGGCATTCTTGCTTTGAATTGGAACAGGGCCAGCCTGACTCCGTTGCGCAAACATGATTGGCAAGAAAGTCTGGGCTATCGCTGAGGGCTATATCCCGTCAGGCGGGATCGGCGAAGACGATCCGGCATTCGTTTCTCACGAGACCGCGTGCATGTTGAACACCGGCGACCGTGACGCGCAGGTGGAAATCACCATCTTCTACAAGGATCGCGGGCCGGCCGGTCCCTATCGGGTGACCGTCCCCGCCCAACGTACGCTGCACTTGCGCTTCAATGATCTGACCGACCCGGCACCGGTTCCGCGCGACACGGATTACGCGTCGGTGATCCGCTCGGACCAGCCGATCGTCGTCCAGCATACGAGGCTGGATTCGCGTCGTAGCGAAATCGCGCTGCTCTCCACGATGGCCTATTCGCAATGAGCCAGGTGGTGGTCGTGACCGGGGGCAGCGCCGGCATCGGCCGGGCCACGGTCCGCGAATTTGCGCGCTCGGGTGCCGATGTCGCTATCCTCGCGCGCGGGCGGGAGCGTCGCGAGAACGCGGTGCGTGAGGTGGAGGCGGCGGGCGGCCGCGCTCTTGGCATAGAAGTCGACGTTGCCGACAGCGGTGCAGTGGAGGCGGCAGCGGAGCGGATCGAGCGTGAACTCGGGCCGATCGATGTCTGGGTGAACAACGCATTCGCCGGCATCTTCTCGACATTCATGGATATGAGTCCGGAGGAGTACGAACGCGTCACCGCAGTTACCTATTTCGGTCAGGTTCACGGCACGCGGGCGGCTCTGAAGCGAATGCTGCCGCGCGATCGCGGCACGGTCGTGCTGGTTGGCTCTGCCCTCGCCTATCGCGGTATTCCGCTGCAATCGGCCTATTGCGGCGCCAAGCATGCGCTACAGGGATTTGTGGATTCCGTTCGTCCCGAACTCGAGCATCGCAACAGCAAAGTCCATGTTACAATGGTGCAGCTGCCTGCGGTGAACACCCCTCAGTTCGATTGGGCCCGGGCGCATATTGCCAATAAGCCGCAGCCGGTGGGAAAGATCTTCCAGCCGGAAGTGGCCGCCCGTGCCATCCGGTTTGCCGCGCAGGCGCGCCGCAAGGAAGTATGGGTCGGCAGCCCGACAGCGCAGGCGATCCTAGGCGATAAGATCGCCTCGCCCCTGCTCGATCATTATCTCGCCAAGACCGGCGTATCGGGCCAGTCCTCGGCCGAGCCTCTCGGAGCCGATCACAAGGACAATCTGTTCGAAGTCCCGCCGGGCGATCCGGGCGCCCACGGCCGGTTCGACGCCAAAGCGGTTGGTAAGAGCTGGCAAATGGCGCTCAACCGCAACCGTGCCCGGACGATCGGCGGCGCTGCGCTGAGTGCCGCGGCTGGCTTGCTGATTTCGCGCTGGCGCAGTCGCAACTGACATCCAGCACCACTGACGCTTGCGTGGAGACCTTTGGCGCTTGAGGAAACGGATGAAGCTGGGGTCTGCATTCGTGGCCGCACTGACTTTGGTACTGCTGGCCGCCAGGCGTCGCGTCGGCGGCGAGCAACCCGCATCGCTGCCTCCGTACAAAGCAATCATCGTCATGGGGCCGAGCGGGTGCGGGAAATCCACCCTCTCGCAGGCTCTGGCGGCGCATATCCAGAGCACATTCATTGAGGGTGACGACCATCATTCGCCAGCAAACATCGCCCAAATGGCCGCCGGTGTGCCGCTGGCCGAAGAGGACCGAACGCCCTTTCTGGACAGCATCGGCCGCGCAATCGCAAGCTCCCGGCGGCTGACGGTAGTCAGCTGTTCGGCCCTGCGCCGGGCCCACCGTGACCGGCTGCGATCTTATACCAAGGACATCCTGTTCGTCTGGATCGACGTTCCCGCCCAAGAGCTGGAGCGTCGACTGCGGCAGCGGCAGGACCATTTCATGCCTGTATCGCTGCTGGCCGATCAGCTCGCAACCTTCGAACCTCCCGCGCCATCCGAGCACTTCATCAGGATCGACGGAGCCTTGGCGACTGCGGATCAGTTGCGGGCCATCCTGCTCCATCTTGATAGGCGTGGTATCCGCGGGCAAGCTGCCTGAGTGCAATCAAGGGCTTGCACCGGCGGACGGGATCCAGCCGCTCTTCGTGAGCGGATCGGCCGAGTGACGGCTGATGTCTGATGCGACTCCCGGTTCGTCCGTATGTGAACGATCGGAACGCGTCGCAGATCTGCCGGAACTGGCTCGCCAAGCCATGCTTTCATCATAGAATCACAAGGAGCACCCTTTGGACCATTGGTGGCAAGATGCGACGATCTATCAGGTGTACCCCCGTTCATTTCAGGACACGACCGGCAACGGTACCGGCGATCTATCCGGCATTCGGAGAAGACTGGGCTATCTGAAGGAGTTGGGCGTTGGCGCCATCTGGCTCTCGCCGATTTTCCAGTCTCCCATGGCTGACTTCGGCTATGACGTCTCGGATTATCGAGCGATTTCCCCATTGTTCGGCGACATGGCGGAGTTCGATGCGCTGCTTGGCGAGACGCATGAGCAGGGCTTGAAGCTTCTGCTCGACTTCGTGCCCAATCATACTTCCGACCAGCACGCCTGGTTCAAGGAGAGCCGCTCTTCACGCGACAGTCCGAAGCGCGATTGGTACATCTGGAAGGACGCAGCAGCCGATGGGGGGCCGCCCAACAACTGGATCAGCAATTTTAGCGGCCCGGCCTGGACCTGGGACGAGGCGAGCGGGCAATATTACTACCACGCCTTTCTTGCAGAGCAGCCGGACCTCAACTGGCGCAATCCGGAAGTCCGCCGGGAGATGTGCGAGGTCCTTCGCTTCTGGCTCGACAAGGGCGTAGATGGCTTCCGCGTAGACGTGATCTGGCATTTGGCGAAGGATTTGGAGTTCCGCGACAATCCGCCGAACCCTGCCTGGAAGCCGGGGCAACCCGACATCCAGCGCTTCGTGCAGAAATATTCCGCCGACCAGCCGTATGTGCATGAGATCATCGCCGAACTTCGCAATGTCGTTGATGCCTATTCGGAACGGCTGCTGATCGGGGAAATCTACCTGCCCGTGGACAGGTTGGTGGCTTATTATGGCGACAGCAATGACGGCGTGCACCTGCCGTTCAATTTCCAGCTCATGCAGGCGCCGTGGCGGGCGGAGATCATTCGAGATCTGATCGATGAGTACGAGGCTGCACTTCCCGAAGGCGGCTGGCCGAACTGGGTATTGTCCAATCACGATCAGGCGCGGATCGCTGCCCGGGTGGGCGAGGCACAGGCACGCATAGCTGCAATGCTGCTGCTGACCCTGCGCGGCACTCCGACACTTTATTACGGCGACGAGATCGGCATTGCCGATGTCCACGTGCCGGCCGAACGGATGCAGGATCCCTGGGCCAAAAACGAGCCGGATGCGAGCTTCAACCGCGACAGAGCGCGCACGCCCATGCAGTGGTCGCAGGAGCCGTTCGCCGGCTTCAGCGGCGTTGAGCCATGGCTCCCGCTGACACAGGACCACGCGACGCGCAACGTGGCCTGTCAGCAGAACGATCGGGGTTCGATGCTGTCGCTGCATCGGTCGCTCCTTTCGCTGCGGCGGGAAGTGTCTGCTCTACGCGATGGCGATTATAGCCCCATGGAAGCAGGGCCATCGCTGCTCGCGTACCGGCGAGGCGAAAAGGTCGCCGTCGTGCTCAACCTCTCCGATGAACCGGCAACCCTGAGTCTGCCGGAGCGCTTCGGCAGCGGAGAGGTGCTTTTGCGCGCCTCGTCCGGAGAGCGCGGAGGCGCGATCCCGGGAGAACTGAACGGTAATGAGGGCTTGGTCATCTGCTTGGCCGGAGAATGAGTGTGATTCAGGACCTGTGGTACAAGCATGCGCTGATCTACAATTTACCCCTCAGCGGATTTCTCGACGCGAACGGCGATGGCGTCGGGGACTTCGCGGGAGCCATGCGGCGCCTCGATTATCTTCAAGGGCTTGGCGTCACGGCGGTTTGGCTGGCGCCGTTCCAGCCATCCCCGATGCGCGATCATGGGTACGACATCTGTGACTATTACGGTGTCGATCCCCGCTACGGCTCGCTGGGCGATTTTGTCGAGTTCATCAATGCCTGCAAGCAGCGGGGACTCCGGCTGATCATCGATCTGGTGGTGAACCACTGTTCTGATCAGCATCCGTGGTTCCGCCAGGCGGTGGAAGATCCGCAAGGCAAGTACCACGATTTTTTCATCTGGTCTGAAACCAAGCCCGAGGATGCCGATGAGGGGATGATCTTTCCTGGAGTCCAGGAAACGACCTGGACATACAATGAGAAGGTCAAGAAGTACTACTTCCATCGCTTCTACGATTTTCAGCCTGAGCTCAACATGGCCAATCCCGAAGTCCAGCGGGAATTGTTGAAGATCGTTGGCTTCTGGCTGGAGCTCGGCGTTTCGGGCTTCCGGATCGATGCCGTACCCTTCTTGATCGCGCAGGAGGCAATCAACCTCAAGGACCCGGAGCCGGCCTACTCGCTTTTGCGCGACATCCGGGCGCTGGCGCAGTGGCGCAAGGGCGACGCCGTTCTCCTGGCCGAGGCGAACATACCGGCAGAAACCGCCCTGCAATATTTCGGCGAAGACGGCGATCGGCTCCACATGATCTTCAATTTCCCCGTAAATCAGACGCTGTTCTACGCCTTGGCCACGGCCGATACCGGCCCGCTACGAGAGAAGCTCGAGGCCTCGCGTGGCATGCCCGACGGCGGGCAATGGGCGAACTTCCTGCGCAATCACGATGAGCTGGACATCGGACGCTTGCCTGAGGAGCAGAGGCAGGCGGTCTTCGAAGCCTTCGGTCCCGATGAGGAGATGCAGCTCTATGGGCGCGGAATTCGGCGCAGGCTCGCTCCCATGCTCGGGGGCGACCGTCGACGCATCGAGCTAGCCAACAGCCTGATGATGACCCTGCCGGGAACCCCCGTGATCCGCTACGGCGATGAGATCGGGATGGGCGACGACCTGTCCCTGCCGGAACGCGACGCGGTTCGTACGCCGATGCAATGGTCCGAGGGCCACAATGGCGGGTTCAGCACCAGCGACGACCCCATACTTCCGCCGATCCAGACCGGCCCCTATGGCTTCGACCAAGTCAATGTGGCCGAGCAGCGATCCGATTCCGGCTCTCTCCTCAACTGGATGGAGCGGGTTATCCGGATGCGCAAGGAACTGCCCGAGATCGGATGGGGAGACTACCGGATGGTCGATACGCCCGCTGGCGTGCTGGCCTTGCGCTACGATTGGCAGCAGCACGTCTCGGTTTTCGTCCACAATCTCGAGGATTGCCGGAGGGAAGTGGTGATCGAGCCCGGCGACCGTCCGCACGGGACTGACAGGTTGACCTGCGTCCTGACCCACGAGAGCTACGAGCCGGAAGAGCGTGGCCGATACGCAATTGTCCTGGAGCCGTACGGCTATCGCTGGCTCCGCGCGGGCGGTCTCGACGAGCTTCCGCAGCCCGATACCGCGTCCGCTTGAATACCAGGCGCCCAAATGCCGGCCTGAACGCAAGCGAGTGACCTGACAATAGCTCGCTGTCCTGACGTGGCCTGGCGACTTGCCCGCGAGCGGAGAGGGCCAGTGAGCCGGCGGGATCGCGGGCCGAGATCTGGATCCCGACCCCGCGCACTCTGCCAATCAGGAGAAGCAACACGCCGATTACTCCACCCTGCGATCTTGTCCTTTGTCCAGCCATGAAGCCCGGAGCCGTGCGGGACTATGCGTTTTGGCGCCCGAGAGGCGCGCCGTCAGGCACGAGCTTCCGCAAACGAAACGAGGCGGCGCTGTTGCTCGTCCCAGAGCACCAGCCGCACTGTGGCAAAGCTTTGCCATAAAGTAATCCGGCTGATGGTGGCGAGCGCCGGAACTTCACGCAGAACCTCCGAGAGGCGATAGAATGGGACCCGGCTCGCAAGATGGTGCACGTGGTGGACGCCTACATTAGCGGTAAACCAACGGAGTATCGGCGGCAGATCGTAGTGGGAGCTGCCGTGCAGTGCCGCAGCGTGAAAGGACCAGTCCTCGTCGTGATCCCAGTGCGTGTTTTCGAACTGATGCTGCACATAGAAAAACCACACACCGAGCGAGGCTGCGACCAGCGTGATCGGCAGGTGAACGAGGAGGAAGAGCTTGAGCCCCATGGCCCATATGAGCAGCCCCGCGATAGCAGCGATGCTCACATTGGTGCCCATCGCGCTCAGCCAGGGCCGCCATCCCTTTTTCATCATGCCGATGGGGAGACGGTGCCGAATCAGGAACAGATAGGCCGGCCCGATCCCAAAAAGAACGATTGGATGCCGGTATACCCGGTAGAGAAAGCGGCCTTTCGGGCTCAGGGCGCGGAATTCCGTAACCGTCAGCGTGTCGACATCGCCGACGCCCCGGGCACCCAGATTGCCAGTGCTCGCATGGTGAATGGCATGTGACCGGCGCCAGTAATCATAGGGTGTCAGGGTAAGGACCCCGATTACCCGACCGACCCAATCGTTAACGACCTGACGCCGGAACAAGGCCCCATGCCCGCAATCGTGCTGGATCAGGAAGAGCCTGAGCAGGAAGCCGCCAGCAGGCACCGTAAGCAGGAAACCCGCCATGTAGCCCGCATCCAGCGCCGCCCAGGTCAACAGCCAAAGAAGGGCGAAAGGCGCTGCGGTGATCGCGAGTTCGAATATGCTCCGGGCGTGCCGCGGCTGGCGGAACAGGGCCACCTCCTTCAGCAAAGCGTGCGGATTGATTTCAGGTTGGCGGGGGAGCGGTGCGTGCAAGGATGAGCCTCGGGTTAGGGTGCAGGCCTGGCTTGCTCCGGGAGCAGGGACTGCACCGCGAATTCGGTGCCGGAACTGTGGAGCGCAGGCATTATCCATGATGAACTTAGCCTTGCCGGATTGAAAAGCCGGACTGACCTGGGATTGAGCGGAGGGAACGTCTGACACCGCAGCCCTACGCAATTTTCTGCGGACGTTCAAACGGCTCGCAAGGGCAGCGGCTTTCGCGCAAGCGCGTACTACCCAAGCGTGGTGTCGAGGAACATCATCGATCCGAGGCCTACCATGATACCAAGCGTAGCCCTGCCCCCGCCCGGAATTCGCGCGTGTGTCTCGGGAATGATTTCTGACGCAACGATATAGATCATGGCCCCGGCCGCGAAACCAAGTCCCCACGGCAGCAAGGGCGCGGAAATGGACACGACAGACACGCCGATCAGTCCACCGACGGGTTCCACTAGCCCCGATGCCAACGCGGCAAGTACCGCCCGGCCTGGAGAATAGCCGATCCCGGCCAGTGCTCCGGCGACTGCCAGACCCTCGGGAATGTTTTGCACTCCGATGGCAATCGCCGTTGCAGTGCCCGCCTGCACGTCACCGCTGCCAAAGCTCACTCCCACAGCCAAGCCTTCCGGGAAATTGTGCAGGGTAATCGCCGCGACGAACAGCCATACTCGCCGGACACTCGCCGAACCGCTGGCCAGCGCCACAGCGCTTGGGCCCAAGCTCAACTTGTCGAGAGGTGGCACGATCGCGTTGATCTGCGCCAGTACGGCCGCGCCAAGCAGCACCGCTGCAACAACAATTGCCGACGCTTCAGTTTGGCTCGCGCCGGCCGCCTGCGCGCGGTCGATGCCTGGAATGATGAGCGAGAAGAATGACGCCGCAAGCATCACTCCGGCGGCAAAACCGAGAAGAAGGTTCTGCTGCTGTTCGGTCGGCCGGCCGATCTTCAAGATTGACAAAGCGCCCAAGACGGTTGCCCCGCCTGCCAGAAGGCTGGCGAGGAAACCGGTGAGCACAAGTGACGAAGTCACTCTGGTAGTCGCCTCGTAAGGTAGCCGCGCCGACTGGAAAGCCGGCGCGGCTGAACCATTATTGTGGTTTGACGGTCATCGCCTGAGCCATCTTGGATGCCTCCTTGACGTTCGAAGCTCCGCCCATGTCGCCTTCTGTGGTGCGCCCGGCACCTGGCCCAGCACCCAGATCCGCACCCGTGGTGGGGTTGGTGCTCGGGTCGGACTTTGTCCTCAGCGCGAGCGACTCAGCAATAGCCATATCGCTCTTGCTCAGGCCGACCGTAGCAAGGCCATTGCCGCCATCAATCGCCGCCGCTTGGACGAGATCGTCAACCCGGTCCCATTGCTCGCCGGAATTCCAGGGGCCCTGCATGTCCCCAGCGCCCTGCGAGGCATTGACGTACATGCTGGCATACGGCTCAATGCCGGGGAGCTTGCCCGACGGAAAGTTGTTCTCGATCGCGTAGAGCGCCTTCTCGAACGACTTCTGGTGCGCAACTTCGCGCGTCATCAGGAAGCCCAATGCCTCCTTGATGCCGGGGTCGTCGGTGATGTTGATCAACCGCTCGTAGACGATCTTGGCGCGGCTCTCGGCGGCGATGTTGGAACGCAGGTCGACGGTCGGCTCCGAGCGCGTGTCCACGTAAGCCGCGGTCCACGGAACTCCAGCAGAGTCGACCAGAGCCGGGCCTCCACCGAACAGGAGAGCCTCCTTCGCGCTGGTGCCGCTGGCACCGATTTCGCGATAGAGCTCAGCCTCTTCCATTGCCCCTTCGGCCAAGTTCGCCTTGACGCCCTTATTGAGCATTGCGACGATCGAGCCGATCACTTCGAGGTGGCTCAGCTCCTCGGTAGCGATATCGAGCAGCATGTCCTTGCGACCGGCATCTTCTTCGCCGAGCGCTTGCGTGAAATACCGCATGGCAGCAGCCAGCTCGCCATCGGCGCCGCCGAATTGCTCGAGCATCATCGTCGCGAGGCGGGGATTGGGCTCTGCCACCCGGACGGTGTACTGAAGCCGCTTGTTGTGCATGAACATTAGGGGATTCTCCTTTAAGGTTTCCCCATCAACCATTTGTGGGCGCGCCCGTTCCGTTCGATGCTCGCTAGCCCATCCCGATTATCGAACGGGCGCGCGGCAGGTTCTGCAAATTAACATAGGATAATTTACAGAATTAAATAGCATCTTACCGGAACGATCCAGTTCCTTGCCGCCTTATAGGACGACAAGGCTAAACTGAGGTGAAATATGGCTGAAATTCCTATCGAAAAGAAATCCGGCAAGAATTGGCTCTGGGTGTTGCTCGCCCTCCTCGTTGTAGCGTTGCTCGCGTGGTGGCTGCTAGACGATGATAGTGAAGATGCTATTGAGTACACGGATGATCAGCCGGTTGCCGCTGGGCCCGCTTAAGCCGGTGGTTCGATAGCGGACGGCGCAAGCGCCGATCTGCAAAGTGTGCCTCATACGCAACTCGTCTGACCCGCGGCACCCGTCGCCGATATAATCGGTTTGGCAGGCCAATTGGGCGGGTGACACGGAAACCAATTACGTGTGCGCTGAGTCCATCAAGGAACCGCCACTCATTCGTTTCGGGCACAATCAGTATTCCCGCTGGACGCCAAGTTCGACCGGCCTCAACCGAGTGAACCGAAGGCGGGGCGGGAATCCAACAATCAAATGCAAGGACAGAACTATGCGACACGATCAACGTTATGAGAATCTCGACGCGCTCGACAGCTACGAGCTCGAGAATAAGTCCCAGGACATTCGCGGCCGGCCGCTGGTGAGCCCTACCGGCGAGAAGTTCGGCATCATCAAGGACCTGTTGGTCAGCAAGGACCATAGCCGTGTGGAAGCGGTCCGCCTGGACGACGGCCGGACATGCGCCGTTGAGCCGCTTGTCATTCATGACAACGCGGTGGTCTACGGTGAAGAAGCCACTGCACACGCAGAAACGGGCGGCACTGCCGTCACCGAGGAAGTCATTCCGGTTGTCGAGGAACGGGTTGCCATCGGCACACGCGTTTCCGATCACGGTCGGAACATCAACGTGACTTCGCGCATGGTCGAGGAGCGGGTCAGCGAAGACGTTCACCTGCGCGACGAGACCGTTTCGGTCGATACCCGTCCGGTCAATCGCTCGGTTTCGGCCGCAGATGCTGAAGCTCTTCTGCAAGGCAAGACCGTTTCCATGACCGAGCGCGACGAGGAAGTCGTTGTCGCCAAGGATGCGGTCGTTACCGACGAAGTCGTGATCAAGAAGACGGCAGCGGATCGGGTCGAGCGCATCGATGAAACCGTGCGCCGTACTCAGGTCGACGTCGATGTCGATGAGAACGGTACGAAGCGCCGCTAAGCAGAACTCCTAAGGTGGTGCCGGCCGGTCGCTGAGTTTGCGGCCGGCCGGCGCTCTTATTTTGTCCTCGAGGAAGACCAGATGACCGAGCAGAACAAGGACGAGACTGTCGAAGAGATCGTCATTCCGGTAGTCGAAGAGCGGGTCGTCGTGGGCAAGAGAACGTTCGAGGGACGCACCGTTCAGGTGACCTCGCGCCCGGTGGTCAGGAGCCAGACGATCTCCGAACCGGTGATCCAAGAGCGCGTGAGCGTAGAGCGTGTGCCCGTCGGACAAGTGATCGATGCTGTTCCTGATATACGCGAGGAAGGCGACCTGACGGTCATCCCGGTGGTTGAAGAACAAATTGTTGTGACGAGACAATTGGTGCTTACGGAAGAAATCCACCTGCGTCGCATTCGGACAGAGCAAATGGAAGAACACACGGTAGAACTTCTCGGAACGGAAATTGAAATCAGCGAATGAGTGATCGTTGAGTCCCCTTTTGATGAATTGAGGACGACAGGGCCAGTCCTCGGTCTACAACCAAACACGAAACCTTGTATCTTGCTTTTTAGCACCGCATTGGCGGATACACTCTGAATTTCCGGCCCGCCGGTCTTGATTGACTTTTTCTCGCTCGGCACGCTTGCCGAAGAGTAGATGGGCCAGGCGGCACAGGCTTCGACAATGGCCCTGCTCACGCGGGGCATGCGGGTCATCCGCTTAATCTTCATACTGTTTCCGACTGCCCGGATACCGGTTGGCGCCATGTGCGCCGCGCCGGCTCTCCTGCTCGCCTCGCCCGGTGTCCTGATCAGCGCGGGCACGCTCGCCCCTCCGCGGTTCTGATAATAGGATCCGATCGGCTCCAACGGTTTTCCGCTCGGAGCTGTCGTCCTCGGCTCCAGCATCCTGCAAGAGCGAGCAATACAATGGGCGGCCGCAGGGCTGGAATTGGGACCGAGAAAGCTCAGGCGGCGGGGCACCGGCAGCCCTGATCGAGCGAGCTCGAGCCGGCATATTGCCGTCCCACGGTCTCGGCAGCTGCTACTCAGCTGTCACTGCGCTTGGCTTCGCTGTTCGCAGCACCAGGAAGCCGAGAAATGCCGACAGGATCGAACCTGTCAGCACGCCGAGCTTCACGGCATCCTGCGCATCCGGGCCGGTAAAAGCGAGCGCCCCGATGAACAGGCTCATCGTGAAGCCGATGCCGCATAGAAGCGAAAGGCCGTACATCTGCCGCCATCCGGCGCCCGTCGGCAAATTTGCCCACCCCGCGCGGATCACCAGCGCTGCGGCGGCCATGATCCCCACCTGCTTTCCCACGAACAGGCCGGAAGCTATGCCGAGCGGGACCGGCGCCAGCAGGCTGGCGGGCGACAGGCCTGCAAAGCTGACGCCGGCATTCGCAAAACCAAAAATCGGCAGCACACCGAAAGCCACTAGCGGATGCAGTCCATGTTCGAGCCGGTGCAGCGGCGAGTGGTGCCCATCGCCTGTCTCCGCTTGAGCCGCATCCTCGCCACGGCCGATCGGGACGGTCAGCGCCACCGCAACGCCCGCCAGCGTCGCGTGGACGCCCGAATTCAGCACCGCCACCCAGACCAGTGCGCCGATTACCATGTAGGGCCACAGGCTAGTTACGCCTCGACGATTGAGCACGATTAGCACGACCAGCGCCAGAACCGCCAGCATGAGCGGCAGCAGCGCAACCTGCGCGGTGTAGAACAATGCGATAATCACCACTGCCGTAATATCGTCGATCACCGCGATCGCGGTCAGCAGCACTTTGAGCGAGGCAGGGGCACGCGAGCCGAGTAGCGCCAAGACGCCGAGCGCAAAGGCAATGTCGGTGGCGGCAGGAATGGCCCAGCCATCGAGCGCGCCAAGGGTGCGCCCCGCAATGAGGATGTAGAGCAGCGCCGGGGTAACGATCCCCGCAATCGCGGCCACGCCAGGCAGGATCCGCTGCTCCCAACTCGCCAGTTCGCCGACCAGGAACTCGCGCTTTACCTCCAGGCCGACGAGCAGGAAGAAGACCGCCATCAAACCGTCATTCACCCAGTAGTCCACGGTAAGCGGGCCGACATAGGTCGCCTTCGCGGCGAAGTAGGTGGAGGCCAAGGGAGAGTTCGCGATCACGAGCGCCAGTGCGGCGGCGGCCATGAGCACGATGCCACCGGCCGCCTCCAGGGCGGTAAACTCGCGAATAAAGCGAGTCATTCCGGCGAGTGGCGCTGAGGACGAGGTGCGGAACGGGGGCATCGGTTTCTCCAGCGACTTTGCTCGGCAGGGACAATCAACCACCCGGAGCGCAGCGGCAGTTCTGCGCCACGCTCGCGCGCACCGCCCTCTGCTGTGCGCCACGTGGCAGCGCGGCAGCGCCAAGGCAATCACGCTTTAGGGGAGCCTGGCCTCATACGCTCTTATCGACGTGGCGGCGCGGCTTCACGTATTGGTATGCCAAGATACGCACAATGTCCGGCTCCCGCTCTTCACGCACGGCAGACCGTCCCGGTGCGAGCGCAGACCGGCGCAACGCTGGGAGGCGTATAGCCGTCCAGAGGTCGGCAGCCGGCAGGTCCTGCTCTCGGCCGATCGCCTTCAAGGGGGTCTCGAGCTGAGGACAGCCCAGAGAGACGCAATTCAGACGGCAGGCGTGTAGCTGAATGCATGCGGGTGCGGAACGCCGCTCTCGGTTGCTGGTTGAGGCTTACCAGCATCGAGGGACCGCAGATGGCGCCGCGTTCATCAGAAACCCATGAGCCGGCAAGCCTGGCGGACAGAGGAGACTCGAGCGAGGCCGTGCCTGCCCTGCTCACTGCTCTGCAGAAAGACAATCTCGTCTTCATCGCACGGGATGAAGCGGCAGCGCTGGAGATCACGCGTGCGCTGAAAGGCGGTGCGCCGGAGGCACTTGTCTTATTGTGCCCCGGCAGCGACGCTTTGCCTGGCGACAGCGCCCCTCCTTCAGCGGCTAATGTGGGGCAGCGCGCAACAGCGCTTCGGCGGCTAAGGGCCGGCCTGTCTACCAAGACGCGTCAGCATATTGCTCTGGTGACGACCGGAGAAGCAATGGCCCGGTTTTATCCGCCTCCCGAGCAGTTCGATGCCGTCCCGCCGATCCTTCGCCAGGGCCAGGAGATCGCGCTCGAGGCCCTCGCGGCGGAACTTTCCGATATCGGCTATGTGCTCGACGACCGGGTTGATGAGCCGGGCGAATTGGCAGTCAGGGGCCAGGTCATTGACGTCTATCCGGCGGATGCCGGAGAGCCTTACCGGATCGACATGCAAGACGGCCGCGTCGTGTCCATCCACCCATATGATCCGGGGTCCCAGCTCACGAGGGGCGAGTGTCAGTTGCTGGAACTCGGGCGCGTGACCGAGCCGGAACTGAACGAAGCAGTTACTCTCCTCGATCATCTGCCCGGAGCGAAAGTCGCCATCCAACGAGGGGCTGAGAAGCGACGGCAGGGGTACCTCGCACTGGCCGCTGACACCGCTCGCCGGCGTCCGGGACGTGCTCCGCGGGACCTGTGCACACAAGAATGTTGGGACGCCGCGCTTGCGAACCACGGAACCCTCGAGCTTGCGGGCAATTGTGGGAATCCACCACCGCGCTTTGCCGAACAGCGCTGGCCTCTCCGGTCTTTCAAGAAAGCCGCGTTGCAGGCAATGGAAGCCGGCGACCGCGTTCTCCTCCTCGGCACCGCGCGCGATCTGCGCTTCCTGTCTCGGCGCGTTGCCAAGGCGCTTAAAGCCGAACCCCTTGGGGTACGAAGCTGGAGCGAGGCGCTCGGCTGCGAAGCCAGTTCGCTGCTAATGCTGGAGATGCCGCTACAGCGCGGCTTTCGGTATCAAGGTGTCCTTGCCATAGCTGCCGCCGATCTTCTCGGCAGCCGGGCCCAGCGCGATTTCGACAGACCGTCCGGCGATGCTGCGCAGATCTTCGCTGTTGGCGAGCTTCGAACCGGCGACGTGGTGGTCCATGAAGAGCACGGCATCTGCGTCGTGGCCGGGCTTGAGCCATTGGCGGGGGATGCTGGCGACGCGGTCGTGCTGCGGTTTGCGGGCGGCGCCCGCCGGATGGTCCCTATCGCAGAAGCCGGACGTATATGGCGATACGGCGCTGATGAGGACGCGGTAACCCTCGACAAGCTTGACGGATCGAGCTGGGACAAGAAGCGCCGCGAGGTTGCCGAGGCGGTTGCGAATACGGCGCGAAGGCTTATCGCAGTCGCCGCCGAACGCCTCGAGCAGACGGCGCCCGTTCTTGATCCGGACGCGGCTGCCTACGAGCGGTTCGTTGCCGGGTTCCCGTTCACGGAAACGGCGGACCAGGCTCATGCGATCGACGCGGTTCGCGATGATCTCATTTCGGGCAAGCCGATGGACCGGCTCGTCATCGGCGATGTCGGGTTCGGGAAAACGGAGGTGGCGCTCCGCGCCGCCGCGATCGCCGCGCTGTCGGGACACCAGGTGGCCCTTGCCGCGCCTACCACGGTGCTGGCCCGCCAACATCTCGAGACATTCCGAGAGCGGTTCGAGGGACTTGGCATAGAAGTGGCGGGCCTATCGCGCTTCACATCCTCCGCCGAGAAGAAACGGGTGATCGCGGGGCTGGCGGACGGTTCGATCAGGGTGGCGATCGGCACCGGGGCTGTCGCCGGCAAGGCGGTTGCCTATTGCGACCTCGCCCTTGTCATCATTGACGAGGAACAGAAATTCGGCGCTGCGGACAAGGCCAGGCTGCGCGAGATCGGCGCAGGACATGTGCTCACACTCAGCGCGACCCCGATCCCGCGCACGCTGCAGAGCGCCCTGATTGGGCTTCAACAACTTTCCGTCATTGCCACTCCTCCGGCTCGACGCCAGCCGATCAGAACAGCGGTCGAGACGTTCGACCCCCAAACCGTCCGAACGGCCCTGCTGCGAGAGCGGAGCCGAGGCGGACAGAGTTTCGTCGTCGTTCCCCGGGTGGAAGACATCGGGTCAATGGCCGAGCAGCTCAGCAGGCTTGTCCCCGAGTTGCACCTGCTCCAAGCCCATGGGAAGATGCCTGCGGCCGAGATTGACCAGGCGATGGTCGAATTCGCCGCGGGCGCCGGCGATGTCCTGCTGGCCACCAACATTATCGAATCCGGACTGGATGTTCCTCGGGCGAATACGATGATCGTCTGGCACGCGGACCGCTTTGGCCTCTCGCAGCTTCACCAGCTTCGTGGCCGGGTGGGAAGAGGGGCCCGTCGCGGGCAGATCTACCTGATGACCGACCCCAAGGCGGAGATCGCCCCTCGCACCCTCGCCCGGCTCAACACGCTCCAGGCGTTCGACCGATTAGGAGCCGGCTTTGCGATCAGCGCCCGCGACCTGGATCTGCGGGGTGCCGGCGACCTGCTCAGCGAAGAGCAGACCGGCCACGTAAAGCTCATCGGTGTCGAGCTCTACCAGCATCTGCTCGAAGGGGCGCTGCGCGTAGCGCGCGGCCAGCCGGTGGACACTTGGGTTCCGGTCCTGAACTTTGAAATCGGCGGGCGCTTTGACCCTGATTGGATTCCGGAAGAGGATCTGCGGGTCGGCCTCTACGTCCGCCTCGCGCGCATTACGGACCTGCCCGGCCTCGAAAGCTTTGAAGAAGAGCTGGTGGATCGGTTTGGAGAGCTGCCCGAGGACGCACACCATCTCCTTGCGCTCGCCCGCTTGCGGGTACTTGCCTGCGAGGCCCATATCGAGAGGATCGATATCGGCACCGCTGCCATCGCCTTTACTCCCCGCGCGGGCTTCGCCGGCAATCCGGATGCTTGCGGGCTGGAGCGATCGAAGGGGCGGCTGCTCTTGCGCAAGGCCATCGATGATCCGCGCGAACGGCTGGCCTGCACGGAGGCGGTCCTGGCGGAGCTGTCCGCGGGAGAAGCCTGAAAGCTCCTCCTGGGTGCCTACCGCAATTGCGGCAGGACTTCCGCGCCGAAAGCTTCGATGAAGGCGGCCTGGTTTCTTGCGACATTGTGCAGGATCAGCTCGTCCACTCCGGCCTCGGCATATTCGTTGAGCCACGCGGCGTGCTGGTGCAGATCGGTGGAAACGCGAACCGTGCGGTCGAGATCCTCGGGCCCAAGTAGCGCCGCCAGTTCTTCGAAGTGCTGCGGGGTGGGGATCTCCCATACCACTTGCCCCTGGACCAAGTTGGTGCCCCATTGGCAGAACGCGTCTTCGCGCAGTTGGGCCTCGTCCCGGCCCCAGGCCAGCTTTGCCTGTGCCAGCACCGGCTTGCCCTCGCCGCCGCCTTCACGGAACGCAGCGATAATTCGCTGGAGTTGCTCCACCGGCCCGCCCGCCAACGTGATCATGCCGTCAGCCCATTCACCCAACCATCGGGCCGTTTCCGGCGTCGTCGCAGCACCGATCGCCAGAGGCGGCTGCTCCGGCCTGGTGTAGAGCTTCGCCTCCTGCACCGTCACTCGGCCGAGATGGGTAACCGTCTCGCCGGCCCATAGGGCGCGCATGATCTCGACGCACTCGCGCAGCAATGCCTGCCGCTCCTGCCTCTGTGGCCAGGCTGCGCCGGTGATCGCCTCGTTCAGCCTCTGTCCGGTACCGAGCGCCATCCACAGGCGCTCCGGGTACATAGCGCCGAGAGTCGCCCCGGCCTGCGCGAGGATTGCCGGGTGATAGCGATAGCCAGGCGCGGAAACCGTGCGGAACGGCAGTTTGGTCCGCTCCATGGCTGCGCCGAGCCAGGACCACACGAAGCCGGACTGTCCCTGCCGTTCGCTCCAGGGATGGAAGTGATCGGACGCACTCACGCAAGCGAAACCCGCCTGCTCGGCTTCGACGACCCGCTCAAGCAGGTCACGCGGGCCGAATTGTTCATGCGAGCAGTGATACCCGTATCGAGTCATCGCACGATCCCTCTCAGCAATTGCGCCTGAAACACTGTTCGCCAGCCATCACGAAGGGGAGCCAAGCGCCATCTCAACAAAGAAGCTCCGCTCCCGAACTGAGCAGTCGCGCGGGCGGAGCGTTGTCGATAGTGGCCAGCGCAATACCCAGGCAAGCCGAAGTGGCAACAGATTGTGTTAAGGCTGCGATTTAGGACCCCAATGCAGCGGTAGTCCAGCCGCTTCCCTCTGCGCGAGTGCGGTTGCTCCATATAGGGGTTGTCATCTGCACGAAGACATCGCCCATCAATGGTCACTGCGAGTTGGTAGCCGCCCGACGGTCGCCCCGGAAGGAAAACCGCTGGTAGTAACCTGATCGCGACCTTCCGGGGTTCATGCCGTAATGTCAGCTCAATTCGATCGCCGCGAAAGCCGCTCGACAGTGATCCGCCTGTCCGCAAGCGAACAGGGGCGGCGGGCCGTCCGCTCACAAAAAAGGGCGGGCGCACCTGGCGCCCGCCCTTCTGGTCCGGCGATGCCGGAATGTCAGCTTAGGCTTGCTGAAGATTGACAGCGCTCTTCTTGCCGCGCTTGTCGTTCTCGAGTTCGTAAGACAGACGCTGCTCCTTATCGAGCGTGCTCATCCCTGCGGCCTGAACGGCCGTCATGTGGACGAAAGCGTCATCGCCACCGGCTTCATTGGTGATGAAGCCGTAGCCCTTGGCGTTGTCGAAAAATTTCACTGTGCCGATTGGCATATCAATTTCCTTCTTTGAATTGGAAGACCGAGTGTCGGTTTCCCGGTGCTAGGGAGAAGCGAGAGAAGGAAATTGGAGCCGCAAAGCGCCGAAGACCGTCAATTTGCGACTGTAGCCTGCTGTATATGGGGACCGCATCCGGATTGGTAAGGCCATAAAAGGAAACACGGACAAAAAAATGCAGAGCATCTCGACCGCCCCAACTGCACCTTTACAATGGACTGGGCTCGCACCAAATAGGAGACATCGCAGGCAAGTGCTCGTAAGCGCCTGCGGCTGAGAGATGCTACGTGCTCCCGCTTACCTTGGGGAGATGGACATGGGCACCAACCAGCGCGATCTCGATAATCATGTACTGCCCGTTGCGCCTGAGATGGCCACGGGTGACGCTCTTGTCCGGCATGCGTTGGCGGAGCAGGTTGCATGAGCGCCGCTCCATCAGAAGCATCACCCGCAAGTCACTGGCGTCGCAGGCCCAAGACCACGCCGATCCCCCGCGATCAGGCGGTGAGGCAAGGTGACATCACGCGCTCGGCCTTTCTCCTGCTGGGGCGTGATAAGGCGATCGTCTTCCTCAACACAGATCATGCAGAGCTGGGCGGACAACCCCTCGCTCTGGCTACCCAGAGTGCCGCGGGCCAGCAAAGCGTCGAAGTCGAGCTTCGAAGATTGGCTTCTCTAGAGATGCACGAGGTCTAGAGGGCCGTGAACTCCCGCTCGCAAGCCGCCTCCATCCGCCTGGCCGAAGATGTTGCGAGCGGCGTTTTTTCACTGACGCCTGCAAGCCCAGATCACCCCTCGAACCGGCGCGAAGTCGACGCATCGTCCGGGCAGAGCGCCAATTATGAGCAGCTTGCCTGTCAGTTCGAAATCTATCGGGCGGAAGAGGTACGGATTTCCTCGTCCCGGTTCGCTGGAGGTGACTGGCATTGGCATCTGTCCGGCGCGTCCGGTCAGATATTGGTCGCGGCAGGAGGCTACCGCGACGAGCTTGCCTGCCGCGAGGCCGTTGCCCTCCTACAGCACGACGCATCTATCGCAAAATTCAAGCCGAAGGACTGAGCTCTACCCGCTAGTCCGCTATGAAAATGGAGACAGACCATGTCCAAGGGACAGAAAAAATCCAGCCGTGAAATCCGCAAGCCAAAAGCCGAGAAGCCCAAGACTAACGCCTCACAGCCGAGCCAGAAGGTCGGCTCGATCAAGGGGCTTGAAAACATGCGGAACTCTTAGGCTGTCTCAAAGCATATCGCCCGAACCGAGTCTTGCCTAGAAAAGACGCACTAGATTCGCGGTGAAAATGGGGTGTGCCGGCCTAGGCGCGCAGGATAACGACTACATAGGCGGTTCAACGCTCAGGTGCTCTGCCCTGTGTGGATAGCACTTTACTGTTCCGGTTCGAACGCGATGCTCCCTTGATTGAGCAATTGGGCGATCAACTCTGTCGTCTGCGTTGATGTGGTCATGTCGAGAGAGGCCATGACCACGTCCTGCGCGCAGATCCGCTCTGCGAATGCGGCCGCTTCACCCGTGCACGGGAAGCACTCCCCATCGACGAACAAGGATATTGAAGCCGCACCTTCGCGCACGAACGAGAAGCGGCCGGCCGGGTTGCGGAGCAGAGAGGCGCCGTCAGCGAGATGGCGCCGCACTTCGTCGGCAGTGACTGGCTCTTCCGGTCGCCACTCCATTTCAGGATTTTTAGGCGCGGTGCTGAATTGCGCGAACCAGCGCGCGAATGCGCCGCGATCAAGCATCTTTTCCGTGACCATGCGGTGCAGCTGATCGAGTGCCCTTGGCGAGATCTCGCCCGGGTTCTCCTGCGTGGACAGGTCCGGATCGGAATAGCGATCCTCGTCCTCGAGTTCGGCCACCAGATTATCGACCCAGTTCGCGATCAGCTCGCGGCGTGAAGGGGCTCGAAAGCCAATCGAATAGGTCATGCAATCGTCACTCGCCGCGATACCATTGTGGGCAATGCGCGGCGGGACGTAGAGAATGTCGCCAGGCTCCAGGATCCATTCGTCAGTGGCTTCGAAGTTGGCCAGCAGCCGCAAATCGTCGTGCGGCAGCAGTTCGGTGGCATGATCACACGACCCGCCGAGTTGCCAGCGGCGCCGGCCGAGACCCTGCACTAGAAATACGTCGTAATGATCGAAATGCGGACCCACGCCGCCGCCTTCGACTGCGTAGCTGACCATCACGTCATCGATGCGCCAATTGGGGATGAAGCGAAATGGCTCGAGCAGGGCGGCAACGGCAGGGACGTGGTGATCGACGGCCTGAACGAGCAGCGTCCAGGGCTTCCTTCCGAGCCGGCCGAAGCGGCCTTCTGCCAGAGGCCCATGCTCGAGCCGCCAATCGTCGGAACGCTGGGTGATAAGGCGGGATTCAACCTCGCTTTCGCAGGCAAGCCCTGCAAGCTCATCAGGCTCGAGTGGATTGGTCCAGGAAGTCCAGGGATTCCTGATCAGAAGCGGCTTTTTCTGCCAGTTTTCACGGAGGAAATGGTCAATATCGAATTTGCTCAGTTGCATGGCGGCCGGCGTCAATTGTGTTCCGCCGAAGCAAACATATCCATAAAGTTTCGCGCAGCCTCCCGATCCGCTTCATCCTTGAACGAGACGTCGAGGTCGGGTGCCGCAGCCAACATGTACAGGAGCGTCCACAGCGCGAAGCGTTTGCCGCGATCTTGTTCCAGGCCTAGATCGACCAGCATACGCTCGACGCCCGCTGCTTGTCCGTCGGGACTAATCTCGGCCATGTCCGAAGTGCCGAAGTAGCGGTGCAGCAGGTCATCCAGGTCCATCGTCGGTGGCTAGCCAAATGCTCGCCGCGCGCAAGCCCCCGCGATCGTCCTCTCCACTTCCCAACAGTGCTGTGTGGGACCTGCGGCAAGCGGAACGGCAGCCTGCTCAAGGAGCTATGCTCGCCGACACGTTTTCCTTGCATTCGCAACGGCAGACGCCGCCTCACCTGGTTTCAAGCACGGACTTCACCTCTGCCCAGGAGACCAGCTTGAAGTTCTGCGCGCCTGGCGCGTTCTGCCCATCCTGCGCGACGAACAATCCCTCAGGATAGGCGGGCCCGAAAGATCCGGCCGCGACCTCAATGCCATCGGTTCCCTCGACCGCTCCGAACTGCCCCGCGGCGATGCGGAACCGGCCCAAAGGCCTCACCTCCGGCAGCGCGAAGACGGCAAAGGCATTGTCGCCCTGGCTGGACGCGATCAGAAATTTGTGGCCGCCATCCTGTATCAAGGCGAGACCTTCGACATCCGCAACGAGGTATTGTCCGTCGATCGGGGCGACCAGTTCGCCATCGGTGGAACCGGGAGCGAAGCGCCATATGCCGGCATCCTCCTCACCGACAAAGAGCGTGCCATCCGCCGGATCGACGACGCAGCCCTCGGCCTGCGTGTCTAGCTCCATGGTCCGCAGGAGATTGCCCGTGGGAGTGGAGGCGAGATCGAGTTCATATTCGTGAATAGCGCCCTCCTTGAGGACGGAATAGGCGAGCAATCGATCCCGATCGCGGTGCAGGCACAATCCGTAGCCTTCGCCCGTACCGCCCGAAACGCTGCCGAGCGGCTGGAGGCGCGCATTTGTGGTATCGAGCCGCCAGATGCGCAACCTGGCGCCCGCAAGATCGTTGCGATCGCTTGCCACAACGATGACGCGCCCATCCGGCAATGTCGCAAGATCGACATTGTTGAGCAGGCCCGACGTGTCGGTAAAGCGTGTCCGCCCCGAAAGGTCATAGACCAGCAGGCCCGACTTCTTGTCGGTCGCAACGATCAGGCTTGCTTCTGGATCGTCAGGATTGCGCCAAATGGCCGGGTCATCCGCCGCGTCCTCGTTAGCCGTGCCGACCGGCTCGGTTTCCGCCGAAGCCGTCACTGCAAAGCCCGGCAGACCTTGCGGCGTGGTCGCGCAGGCGCCGAGCGTGGCCGCCAGCGAGAGGGTCAGAAGCGAGCGCATACTCAGAACATATCCCTTTTCCATGAGCTGGAACACCGGGCCGGCGGGTTCGCTTTCGAGTCCGTGCTTGTTACGATCCAAGGAGAAGAACTGCTGCTTGCTGCTTACTCTCATGGCCGCGGAAGCGTGCTTATCACGACATCCTTCGAGTGCCGCTTGATGGACCAGATCGTCCTCTCCTGCCAGGGATCCCGGGCAATGGCCTGCCCGGCTGTCGGCATGCCCATGGTAGCGACGAGCCGAAGAACGCCGCCTGCAGAAGGCAAAGCGAGGCGTAAAGCTCGGGCTGGTCGTGACCTGTCACATAGAGCAGGCCATCGTCTCCCCAAGATCCGCCCGAGGAACTGCGCAGGGCAAATCGTTCGAGCACGCGATCGGGAAAGATCCAGCTTTGCCGCCTGGTGAAATTTTCGTCGAACTGCACGAGCGTGGTGAGCGGTATCCGCGGCCCGGATCTCCGCCCCTGCCGTCATAATCGGCGAAGGCGGCCCACCAATATTCCTCATGCGGCACGATCCAGGTGAGCGACCCTATGCCGGTCCCAGGCTATGGCTGCGCAGGTGGCGGAGCGATGTCGCATCGAATCACTCGACGGAGCTGGCTATTGGCACACCCTATAAAACGAATGGGCGCAGACCAGTTCTTCGCCTTGGATCACCATGCAGAGGAAGCGAACCAGGGGGTGGCGGTCGGCAAAGACCGCTTCTACGATGCTGCCTTTTGCGCTGATCGCATCCGCGCCCGTGCCAGCGCAGAGCAACGGCGATCTACAGGCGCAACCTTTTGCCCGGTTCCGATAATAGCCGGATTGCCGCGTATAACCGCCAAAGCGGAGAGCGGCTTGCCGAACGGCGTGCCGATCCCGAACTGTTGTATATGTCCGAAGCGATGCTGCCGATATTGACGATATAATCGTCACAATAATCGACTGCGAGGCGAGCCTCGAGCGGACCGTTTTCGTAGAACAGCGCTCCGCCGGCGATCCAGTCGGACTGGCGGAAGAACGGAATGTCCTCGTCTTCACGCCACGGCACGGTGACGCTGGAATCGAAGTATATCAGGTTAGCCGAGACCCCCAGGCCGTCGAAAGGGGCTGGCAGGAAAGTGATCCGCTTGACCAGATTGGCCTCTATGCCGAACAGTTCGCCACCATCGGCGTTTTGCGGCTGCGATAGCAGCGGCACGCCGGCAAAAGCAGTGTCCCTGATCGTGGGTTGAAGATCGGGTTCTTGATCGATTTGTAGAACAAAGCGGGCGACAGGACGCTGTGGGCAGGACCGCGCCGGTTCCGGCTAGCGTCGTTGCCGTGGTGGGCACTTGCTGGGAATGGTAGTTGTCACGATCACTCGTGCGATCGATGAACTTTAGGCTCCCTTTGATGAAGCTCTCCGAACCCTGGACGAAATCGTATCGCAGGTCGGCCCGAGCGGTGTGGAGATCCTCGTCGATCGTCTCCCGACGCGAGCGGATCCGGTGCAGCGGAAAGGCACCGGCATCGAAAAGGCTCGGATCGATGTCGACGAAAGCCGGTCGGTCACTGGTCAGATCGAGCGTGCTGAATTTGCTTGTCGAAGAGCGGGCCTCAATGTCGTCACGGACCGGTGAGTGCTCCTCGCAGAGACGCTATGATTGTTTCGCCGCGCGAGGGCCGATAGGCGCCCGTATCGCAGATGCCGTGTGCAGCGGCGTGATCGCAACGAGGGCCGCTGGCGGAGGCGGCGGGGTAAATCTTAACACCTCCGGCATAGGCCTGTACCGAATTGCGAGATTGCGGGCCGAAGCGGACGATGGATAGTAAAGGGAGATTGCCGCGTTTTGCTGTTTTAGGGGCGGGCGCCTGTTGTGGTGCGCTCGTGGCCTACATGATGAGCGAACGCCTGCATGTGCTGATCCTCATCGTCTGTTGCGGCGCCATCGCCTCGGGTGGCATGCTGATATCAAGCTTTCGGCGTGAGCGAACATTGTCTGTGATGCTCACGCGCACGCTCGAGGATATCTGCGCGAGCAAGTTCGATGCTGCGGCAGAAACGATCAGTTCTGTCGATGCCGATCTCGAACACGCCATCCGGTCGATGTCCGACAAGATGCAACAGAAGGTCAGCGTTCTAAAGGATCTTGCCCAGCAGGATGCTCTCACCGGCCTTTTCAACCGCATGCACTTCCAGCGCTTGGTCGAGCCCTATCTGGCCGAACCGGATCCCGAGCATCCTCACTGCATCTTCTTCATCGACCTCGATGGCTTCAAGACCATCAACGACACGCTGGGCCACCATGTCGGCGATCGCCTGTTGCGGATGACAGCGGACCGGCTGCGCATTGCGACCAGGACCGAAGACCTGCCCACGAGTCCGAGTGACGCAGGCGGGTACGAACCCGAACTTTATGCGGCGCGCTTTGGCGGTGACGAGTTCGTGGTTTTTCTGGCCCACGGGGCATCGGGTTCCGTTGCCCGAACAATGGCGTCGCGGATCCTTCGCGTGCTCTCCGAACCGCTCGAGGTGATGGGGCAGCCCGCCCGTGTGGGCGCAAGCGTGGGCGTCGCTTTCTTTCCGCATGACGGGGACAGCTACTCAAGCCTGCTGCGCGCCGCTGATGCGGCGATGTACCACGCCAAGCGCGAGGGACGGCAGCGGTGCGAATTTTATAATCCGTCGCTCGAACACGCAGAGAAGCGAAGGGCTGCCGAGGAGCAAGAGCTGCGTCAGGCGCTCCAGCGCGGGGAGTTGGAGCTCTATTTCCAGCCGCAATACGATCTTCAAACCCTCCGCGCGCAGTCAGCCGAAGCGCTCATCCGCTGGAATCACCCGGATCGAGGACTGCTGGCCGCCGGCGCCTTCATGCCTGTCGCTGAACGGGCGGGCATGACTGGCGAAATTGGCGAATGGGTCCTTGCCGAAGCGACACGAAGGATCGCCGAGGCGGAACGCGACGGCATCCCCGTGCAGATTGCCGTGAATATCTGCCCGGTGGATTTGGAAGAATTGTCGTTCGTGTCGCTCGTGCGATCTTGCCTTCGACGGTCCGGGGCATCGCCGCACTTGCTGGAGATCGAAGTCACCGAAGACGTTGGCATGCGCGATCCGGAATTGGCAGCGGATCGCCTCAACCAGATCAGCGCAGTGGGTGTGTCGATTTCGGTCGATGACTTCGGGACGGGGTATTCCAACCTCGCCAGCCTCATCAAGCTGCCCTTCAGCCGGCTCAAGATCGACCGGTCTCTGCTCGAGGCGCTCGAAAGCAATGCTGAAGCGCAAATCCTCGTCCAGACGATCATTAGCATGGCCAACTGCTTGGGCTTCCACTCCGTGGCAGAGGGCGTTGAGCGCGAGGACCAATTGCAGCTTCTTTCGGCGATGGGGTGCGACTTCGTCCAAGGCTTCTATCTGGCGCGCCCGATGCCGTGGTCACAACTCCGTACAGCCTTGATGGATCAGCGTAGCGGCCTTCTTAAGGAGGATTTTAGAAAGGCAGGCTAGGCGCAGTTCATGAACACGCTGAGCCCGATTAAGTATCTCACTGCAAGCGCGGCAGTCGCGCTTCTTATCCAAGAGGCCCCCCTGTTCGCACGGGAAGCCGAATCGGCCGAGGAGCCGACGGAGGCTGAAGCAGTCGCGGACCAAACTGAGCCGTCGAATGGCGTCGAACCGGGTGCCTTGGCTCTCCTTGACGTTCCGCTCGAGGACTTGCTGACACTCGAGTCCACGTCAGTGGCCAAGAAGCGGCAGAAGGTCAGTGAGTCCGCCGCCGCGGTCTACGTGGTCACGCAAGAGGAAATCCGCCGCTCTTCAGCATCGACCGTCGCTGACCTGCTGCGGGTGGTGCCCGGCGTTGAGGTCGGACAGCTCTCTAATGGCCTAACCGCGGTCACAATTCGCGGTCTCAACAGCCGGATTGCCAGTTCGCTGCTGGTTATGGTCGACGGGCGTTCGATCTACAATTCGGCCGCGTCAGGCGTCTTCTGGGACCAGCTGCTGCTACCCCTCACCGACATCGAGCGTATCGAGGTCGTGCGGGGTCCTGGCGCGGCACTGTGGGGGTCCAATGCCGTCAATGGCGTCATCAATATCATCACAAAGCACAGCAGCGACACGTTAGGCACTACCGTCAATGCACGAGCCGGGACGCGCTCGCAGGACGCGAGCATCACTTATGGCGCCCGTCTTTCGGAGGCTCTCAGCTTCCGGGCCTATGGCAATTTCCGCCACGACGATGGCCTGTTAGATGCGGATGGAAAATATTGGTCAAAGCAATGGGATGGTTATGAATTCGGCACGCGCATCGACTGGCAACCGACGGTCGACGATGCCCTGACGTTGTCTGGAGAATTTTCCAAGGCCGATTTCAACACCCCATTTCTAGAGCTCCGCAGGAACCCTTTGGATCCGGGTTACGACCTGATCTCGGCTCAAAACGGTTTCGAGACCTACAATGTTCTTGGCCGCTGGGCTCACGAGCAGAGTGACCGGCTGGACTGGTCTCTGCAGGTTTATCATAGTTATCTGACCCGGGCAGAGTCCGCTTTTCCCATCATACACAGCAAGGTTTTGGATGCGGATCTTGGCGTTCACTGGTCGCCGGACGAAACGCACGACATCGCTTTCGGCTTCGGAGCCCGCCAGCTTGATGATGAGGGCGTCAGTACCGCTGCCGTGACCGTGACGCGAGCGCAGATGACTGACCGTTGGCTGAGCGGTTATCTGCAGGACGAAATCTCGCTGCTCGGAGAGGATTTGCGGCTTACTGTGGGCGCGAAGCTCGAAAAAAACAATTTCACGGGCTTTGAATTCCAGCCCAGTGTGCGGTTGTTCTTCCGGGCTGACGAGGATCTCGCGCTATGGGGCGCGGTGTCGCGCGCCGTCCGGACGCCTTCGCTGCTTGAACGGGTGACGAATGTTTCCATGACATTCTTGCCGGCGGGCTCGCCGGAGAACCCACTGCCAATTCCTATCTACCCGCGATCCTTCGGAGTGCCGGACAAACCCTCAGAAGTGGTTGTTGCCTATGAAGCAGGAGTGCGAGCCGATCTTGCCGAAGGCTGGTCACTCGATGTTGCCGCCTATTACAACAACTACCATCGCCTGCTGGCGCTGGTGCCGACCGGGGTGGAACCCATCTTCATACCCCAGGTTGCAGAACCGGTAGGGCTCTACGCCGATGTGGACTTTGCCAGTGCCGGCAATGCGCGGACCTGGGGTATCGAGCTCCTACTCGAAGGTCAGATCACGCCCGGATGGCGGATGGAGGCGAGCTACTCGCATTTCAATCATGACGTTGGGTCGGACATGCAGTCCGGCACGGTCTATGACTTAGCATATCCGCTCGAGGGTTCCCCCCGGCATCAGCTTGGCTTGCGCAATTATGTCGAACTGACTGAGGACCTCTCTTGGGATACTCAGTTGCGGCACGTCTCGGAACTCCTGGACGGCGAAGTGCCCGCCTACACGGCACTGGATGCCCGGCTGACTTATCGTCCGCTTGCCAGCCTTGAACTGTCGCTGATCGGTGAAGGGTTGCTCGAGGAGCGGCGGCTTGAATTCAGCCAATATCTGTATCCCATACCGGCATCTTACGTTCCGCGCGCTGTATCCGCCGAAGTCCGGTATCGGTTTTGATCATGCGTAGCGCAATGCACCTGATGCCGGCGTTCCTGGCTTCGCTCGCGATTGCCGGCCTTTGGCCGGCGCCAGCCGCTGTCCAGGCGAGAAGCAGCGGCTCCGATAATCTTCGCGCTGCGATCGTGTATAATATCGTCCGCTTCGTCGACTTCCCCAATAACGGAGGCAATCGTCTGGACATGTGCGTCGCTCGGAGCGCCGACGGTGCTGCGCAATTGCGGGCTCTGGACGGGCAGCGGGTCGGCCCTCGCATCATTGCCGCCCGTCTCGTCGACTCTGCGCCGGCGGAAGGCTGCGATGTAATCTATCTCGGCCGCACATCTACGGCGGAGACAGCCCGAGCAAGCCGTCGCGGGGTGCTCGTCATGGGCGAGGCACCGAGCTTCATCACGTCCGGGGGGACGGTGGGTCTCGTCCGCATGGGCAAACAGATCCGCTTCGAGGTCAACACTCGCAATGCGCGGGATGCCGGCCTGTCGATCAGCTCCAAGCTTTTGCGGCTCGCCGCGCGAGTCCAGCAATGAGCATGGAAATATTGAGGCCTCTCCGGGCGGGAGCCCGATTTCGCTCCAAGCTGATCGCAATGACGGGTCTCGCGGTTGCCTTCGCCCTGCTCCTTTCTCTCTTTGGTCTGATCGGTGTTCAATACTTTACCGAGCGCAATCTGGCCGAGAGCCGCCACCATCAGATCGCACGCGTCATTTCAGCAAATATCGGCCCGGCAATTTTGTTTGGTGACCGGACAGCTGCCGAGGAGAATCTGCGTTCGGTGCGCGGGATCTCCGACATCGGCAGCGTCAGCGTATATTCGAAAGACGGAGTTTTGTTCGCCGGATATGCCGCGTCCTCGTCTCCCGAAGATGTGGTTACCCGCTGGCCTCACCAAGTAAGTTTTCCTGTTCTCGTTGATGATGAACGGGTGGGCGAGCTACGCATGCGGGTCGACCGTCGGGGTCTGTTGAACATATTGGCTGCGACCGCGCCGGCCGCGCTCGCCATCTTCATGATCAGCCTGGCCGTAACTCTTGCCACGGCCCGATGGCTGAATACCATGGCTTTTCGTACTATCGACAAGCTGAGCGCGGCGATGCGGCGTATTTCGGAGCTCGGTGATTATTCGGTCCGGTTGGAGCGAGATCCGGATCCCGATTTCGACGGCATCGTTTCGAGTTTCAACGGCATGATCGACGAGGTGGAAAGCCGCAACGCAGAACTTTCCCATACCGCCGAACAATTGCGCGCAGCGCGCGACGAAGCGGAAGACGCCAACATCGCCAAATCGCAATTTCTTGCCAACATGAGCCATGAACTGCGAACGCCGCTGAATGCAATCATCGGCTACACGGAAGTTTTGCAGGAAGAGCTCATATTGGCGGAGATGTCCCGCTCCGTGGAGGACGTGCAATGGATCTACGGATCGGCGCGGCAGCTGTTAACTTTGATCAACGGCATTCTCGACCTTTCCAAAATCGAAGCCGGCCGGATGGATGTCGAGGTGCATGAATTCGATGTCCGCCAACTGGTGCGCGAAGCTGGTGGGATGCTGGAACCGCTTGCGGCGCAGAAGGGCAATACGCTCCATCTTCAGGTCGATCCGTCAGTGCCGACGGCAAGGTCCGATTCTGCAAAGCTACGTCAATGCCTGCTGAACCTCGGTTCCAATGCTTGCAAGTTCACGGAGAACGGGCATGTTTTCATTCTGGCCCGCCATGAAGGGGAAGATCTGGTTTTCACCATTTCCGACACCGGCATCGGTATGTCAGAAGAAGAACTATCTCGTCTGTTCCAGCCCTTCATGCAGGCAGATGCATCAACTACACGTCGCTACGGGGGGACGGGCCTCGGCCTCACCATCTGCTGGCGCTTCGCCGAGATGCTCGGCGGTTCGGTGGACGTCGAGAGCGCTCCGGGCGAAGGGTCCAGCTTCACACTCAGGGTGAAGATGGATCTGGAACAGAACGAATTGCCAGCTGACCAAGTGGTGATACCTGCTGCACCCGCCTATAATCTCAAGCATCTCCCGATTGCCGGCGGCGGCCAACCGCTTGCGCTGATCGTGGATGACGAACCTAGCTCGGTCCAGTTGTTGACGAGAATTGTGGAGCAGTGCGGATACGCCGCCATTTGCGCCGGGAACGGACGCCAAGGATTGGATCTGGCCTTGGAAAGGCAGCCAGACCTGATCCTGCTCGATATCGGCATGCCCAAGCTAGATGGCTGGGACTTCCTCCAGGAAATGGGAGCGAATGATGCGCTGCGCACGATCCCCGTCATTGTTGTCACGGTGGATGATGCTCACCGGCGCGCCATTGCCGCCGGGGCCAGCGACCACTTGTTAAAGCCGGTGAACCGGGCGGAACTGAACGAGATTCTCAGCCAGTACGCGTCGAAGCAATCCGGCAAGGTGCTTATCGTCGAGGATGATGAAGCCACTGCCAATCTGTATCGTCGCGGCATAGAGCAGGTCGGCTACGAAGCCAGCGTCGTGGCGAACGGACAAGCGGCGATCGGCCTGCTGATGGTTGACGAGTTCGACCTGATCCTGACCGATTTGCACATGCCGGGAAGCGACGGCTTCCAACTGGTCGAGCGAGTGTCTCAAATGCCGCCGGACAAGCGACCGCGCGTGGTAGTGGTCACCGGCAAGGTGCTCGACGAAGACGAGACCCGCCAGCTCGACGGCAAGATCATAAAGCTGATTTCCAAAAACGGCCTTTCCCCACGAAGGCTGGCGCTAGATGCAACGAACGCTGCGCTCCTGCCGCCGCAAACCACCGGCTTCCTGACTGAACTGAGCGCATGAAAATGGACATGACACCCTCCCCAAGCTCCACCGTGGTCCATACAGTTCTCGTCGTCGATGACATGGAGGCTAATCGGGCCGTGCTATGCCGCCGGCTGGAACGTTATGGCTATCGCGTACGGAGCGTCGAAAGCGGCTCCCAGGCCCTAAGCGCCATTGACGACGAAGCGCCTGACATAGTGTTGCTCGACTATATGATGCCTCAGATGAACGGGATCGAGGTCCTGCGGGAATTGCGGCGAAATCCATGCACTCAGGAACTTCCAGTCATCATGGTCACGGCCAGGGCTGAAAGCGCGGCTACGGTTGAGGCGCTGGAGGCAGGCGCGGATGATTACGTCACAAAGCCGATCGATTTCGAGGTGCTGAAAGCGAGGATGGAGGCTCACCTTTCGAAACGCACCGGCGCATCCGACCTGCGTCGCGCTAATGCGGCACTCGATGAAAGGGTGAGCTTGCGCAGCATGGCGCTCGCCGATCTGGAAGGCGAACTTCGCAACGAAATCGCACAGCGCCGCCAATTGGAGCAGAAGTTGACGGCCCAAGCTTCAGTGCGGACTGGAGCGATTGATGTTGCGCCGCTGCGCTTGGACGTCGAGGCAATTGAAGCGAAGTTCTCGCTTATATTCGAAGCGCTCACTGCTGGTCGATCACCGAACCTTGCACATATGGCGAACATCAAGGCAATGTTGTCCTGTCTGAGAGCGCGACTTGGTAATTAGCGCTCGTCCACCATAGCAGCAGTTGACTGTTCTCTATGAGCGTATCCGCCCTTGAAGGAAAGAAGAGCGTCTCGATCGACTGCTTGTCGCCGTGACTAGGCACGAGCTGCGGATCAATCGCTGACACTGCGGTCAAGTGCAACAGCATGAGGCGATAAGCAGATCGTTCTTGTGTCGAGCCAGGTCGCTAGAAAAGCGCAAAGTGATCGGCGCATCCTGGTCCAACCGAGATGAAATCGAGGCACGCTAATCCAATCCGGATCTCGGCAGCCCGCCAAGGATAGTGGTGAGTTGGCGGCAGCTTGCCGTGGAGATAACAACATGCTGGCAAACGGCACTGAACCGCTAACCCGCCGGCCACACGATCAATCGCGCCGGGCGCGACTTGCGACCTGCACTGCCAAGAATGCCTGATCGCGAGGCAGCTCGTCAATCAGCGTGATGCCATGCTGATGGCCCGCTCCAGAAAGCCCCGGAATGGCGGACTTGGATGGAAGCTTTCCAGTCGGGCGCCCTCGAGGCGCACACCGAGAAGGGCTGAAACCACCCGATAGTGATGACGAGTGGTTCCCCTAGGGTACGCTGATTGCCGAACGGGTTAAAACAATTTTCCTACAGCGTGACGCTTAATGTACCCATTCTTTCATGATGGCCGAATCGGATCGACGCCAAGCGATTGATCCGAAACGGCTTCCAGGCGTGTGCTTGTTAAGCCGAGACGCTTTCAACTGATAAGTTGAATCGCTGGCGACCTAATGATCCAGTCTGGTCGCTATTCGCCCGAGTTCCGTCCGCCAGCCCTGCGGAATTAGCTCCTGCGCCCGCAGCAATCGTAAATCATCATCGTCATGAAGGAGGCTCACTTATGGGCTCGAATCTCAACGCCCTATCGCTGTCCAAATCTTCGCTGCCCGAGCGTTCGGCAAAAGGCACGCTGATCGGCACAATCCAAGGCAAGACCAACGGCTCCAAGCTATCCCTGATCGATGATGCCGGCAGACGCTTTCAACTGAACGGCGAACGGCTTGAGGTTGGCGAGGTGCAGACCGACTACGAAGCCGCGCTATCGCACCGGATCGTCATCAGCGAAAAGCACGGCAACAGTGAGCGCAAGACCGCATTAGCGATCACAGTGACGGACATCGACGATACCGCGCCGCGCGCTACCTCTGCTGATGCGGTGAGTGTCACGTCCGGTGAGGAGCTCGAGCATGTGCTGACAGCCACTGAGGCGGTTGAATGGCGCATTGTGGGCGGTCCCGACGCGGCACAATTCGAAACCGTTGGGGCCATGCTGCGATGGGCAACAGGCGTGCAGAATTACGGGAGCCCGGCCGATAGCGGGCGCGACAACACCTATGTGGTGGTTGTCCGCGCAACGGATAAAGCAGGAAATTCCGGCGATCATACCATTACTGTAGCAGTCGAGCCCAGCACCGCTGTCCCGGTAGATGCGACACCGACGCCGGAGCCTACTCCTACTCCTACTCCTACTCCTACTCCGACCCCGACGCCTACTCCTACTCCTACTCCTACTCCTACTCCTACTCCTACTCCTACTCCTACTCCTACTCCTACTCCTACTCCGACCCCGACGCCTACTCCGACCCCGACGCCTACTCCGACCCCGACGCCTACTCCGACCCCGACGCCTACTCC